>Ga0153968_1000039_pt1 | contig 18770 bp, 15 predicted proteins | sample TSGA052MetaG_FD_104729 | JGI IMG/M metagenome (GOLD analysis project Ga0153968, IMG submission 104729) | Attine ant fungus gardens microbial communities from Georgia, USA - TSGA052 MetaG | ecosystem: Host-associated > Fungi > Mycelium > Unclassified | place: USA: Georgia, George L Smith State... | reverse complement strand
GTTACCAGTTGATCTGCTTAATATCTCAACCAATATTGATCGCCTCGAGACATGACTGGCATCGATCGAAAGGTCTTCTTAAGGGCTTTAAGCTGGCTTTGAGACCGTGGGAATCGTCGAAGATTTGATGGAGATATGACTGAATGAAGTTTGTGACAGTATCACATGATAAGTCACATGATAGGCATGGAAAAAAAGTGCACAGACCATGTAGTAGTTGTATAAGTAGTGTAGAGAATCTAACAGGAACTTTATTAAGTTCTCTTTGTCAATCGCTGAACAAAGAGTAGTTGGCTTAATTCCGGCTTTGGAGTTAGCTAGTCTGACATAAATATGGTTAATGAATCACTTACCTTAGATTTGTTACACTGACAGTTGGGCTACATTGCACATAGTGCAGCTCAAAAGCTTGTTTGTGATAGTCTAGTTACTAGTCTAGAGTTGGAGGAAAGTAGAGAGACTGATCTCTTCTGTGAGTTTTGTGCTTATGGCAAAATAACTCAGGTGCCAATTTCCAAAGTCTGGGAGGGTGAAAGAGCAAAAGTATTTTGCAAAGAAGTATACTCTGATATGTGAGGACCTGCTCAAGTTGAAACTAAAAAGAAATGGTGCTATTATGTGACATTTATTAATGACTACTCATAGTGAACTCACATTGATTTTCTCATCAATAAATCAGCAGTTCTGATATTCTACAAAGCCTTTGATACAATGTGCAAAACCCAACAAGTCAAAATCCTTCATTTAAATAGAGGAGGAGAATATATGTCTATATCATGACTTGGCAAAATAGCTAAGTCATTATTTATATTTCTTTTTCTTTTATCTTGGATTTACTATACAGAAGGGAGTGTGGGAAAGTGTCACATCATAAGTGTCACATAGTCACAGTGACATGACAGGAAGTCACAGCATCACATCACATGGTATCATATGATAAGTCACATGATAGGCATGGAAAAAAAGTGCACAGACCATGTAGTAGTTGTATAAGTAGTGTAGAAAATCTAACAGGAACTCTATCAAGTTCTCTTTGTCGATTGCTGAACAAAGAGCAGTTGGCTTAATTCTGGCTTGGAGTTTAGCTTTCTTACAGTTTACAGAGTTTCAATCATATCTCAAGTCTTGAGGAACAAAGCAAAAACTCACTGTTTATAATACCCCTTAGTACAATGGCATTGCAGAATGTCGAAACCATACTATTACAGAACATGTTCATGCAGTACTCTATGCTAGCTATTTTCCAAAGTTATTATGGGCACATGCTATGTCCTATATTGTCTAGCTAATAAATCAGACAAGCTCTAAGACAATAGAAGAGATGACACCTTTTGAGTTGGTATATGGGAAGAAACCAGACTTGAGAGTATTGAGGGAATGAGGTATTGGTATATCAGGCAGGTGGTGACAAGCTAGGCAAATATGCAAAATAAGAACATTGGATTAGGTATGATAGTAAAAGCAATAGCTCTCTAATTTACTTCTTTGATACAGGAACTATCAAGGCTAAATACAACTTTTTTTTTGTTAACAATGGTCGCTCTGGACTCAAGGGGGAGAAGATATCTACTATTGAGTCTCAGAGTAGCCTCAAACCTGCTGAAAGCCCATCCAAAATTTTGAAAGCTCTAAATTCTATCTCTTTTACACTAGCTCCTCTCCCTGATACAGTGTTATAAATGTCGAGTGGGATTACAATTATTATCAGCCATGGTCTAATAATGAATGGTTAGTAGACAAAATGATGGCAATGCTAGATGAGGACATTATTATGCACTAATGCAAAATAATGTCTGAGGACTCTAGGAGATAATAGACTCACAGAATAGACAAGACTCTTCAAAGAAATCTTGGACTATCTTTTCTTCTATTTTTGGACCTGTGCTAAATGGGACAACACCAGACTAACCTATTATTAGACACTGACTCGACTTGTCACCTTTACTCACTTCTGTCACTGGACTGTCACTTAACTAGTCACCTATAGTTATAACTAGTGTTACCACATTGTAACATAGTCACAATACCTAGTTAGAATAAATACAGACCAGAAAGAGAAGGGAACGGCAAGTTCTTTCTTTCTATATCTCTCCCTGTATTCCTATTACTTCAAGGGATCGGTACTCTTACTTGTCTAAGGACAACCTCAAGGGTGCTACTCAAAGTCTCGTTGACATCTCTCCTTTGATATAACTTCACTGAAAACCTTAACCAAATCCTTTAACAAGGAGTGTAAAGATATCAAGTGTTAGATATAGGCTTCAAGTTGAAACACATATTCAACTGTGAGGTCTAGAGTCTTAACATATAGTCCCAAATCCCATCATCATAAATGAGAAGCCTGACAATGCTATTCATGACTGTAAAACTGATAACTTACCAGAAGCATCTGTTACACCTGCTGGAAGGCCTAAATGTACATTGAACCCAAGTCTCAAAGCCCATGAAATCCTTGAAGAAAAAGCTATTGTACTAGTAGAAGATTTGGACTAGGTAGAAGTTCATGTTTTCACAGCAGAGATTGAGGAAATAGAGGCACTAGAGCCAAGTAACCTAAAAGAAGCTATGAGACGAACAGATTGGGAGCTATGGAAGAAAGTGATAGAGAAGGAACTTACTATGTTAAATAACACTGGCATATGGGAGCTTGTTGACCCATTATTTGGAGCCAATATCATAGGGTTGAAATGGGTATTCAAGGTCAAAAAGGATGTAGCAGGCAATGTTGTATACTACAAGACATGTTTGGTTGTCCAAGGATTTTCTCAAGTGCCAGGTGTTGATTACTTCAATACTTTTGCTTCTATTGCTAAACTTGCATTAATCCATGCTGTTCTTGCCATTACAACTGCTCATAATATGGAAATCCACCAAATTGATATTAAAGGAGCATTTCTCAATAGTAAACTTACTAACAACAAGTGTATCTACATATGGCAGCCCCCTGGTTTCATCAACTCTACTCATCCTCTTTGAGTCTGCCACCTGAAAAAGATACTATATGGCCTAAAACAATCTAGGAGATGATAGTATCAGCAGTTGTATAAGATCTTGATAGATAAACTTGGTTTCATATGCTGTGATATTGACCAGAGTGTATTTTATAAGGTAACAGGTTATAAACTCACTATTATCCTTGTTTATGTTGACGACTGCATAATTGTGGCGACCTCAATTAGACTGGTGAACTGGATGAAGGATAGTGTAAAGAAGTTTGTGGAAATCATGGACTTAGGAGAGATCCACTGGCTGCTAGATATAGAATTAAAAAGGGATTGTGAAGCTAGTAAGCTAATGCTATCCCAACAATTATACATTAGTGCTTCACTCCACTGGTTTGGACTTGAGGATATAAAACCAGTCAGCACATCAATGGATCCTACACTTTGACTTATTTCTGATCAATCCCCCAAGTTGACAGCTGATATCACTCGTATAACTAATATCCCCTATCAGGAAGTAGTTGGTATACTCATGTATGCCACTCTTGGAACATGCCCAGATATTGCCTACTTAGTATAGGTACTCTCAAAATTCTCAAAGAATCCTGGGAAGACACATTGGGAAGTTGTCAAAAGGGTTTTTTGTTATCCCAAGGGTACCCAAGACCTCTAGTTGACCTATGGTGGTGCTGGGGAGAAACTGGCTGGGTTTGCTTATCTCATAGGTTTTCAAATCTATTCTACCCCCAATGACACTCTTTTCAGATAATAAATCTGCTATTGTACTTGCAAAAGATCACCAGTACCATGTACTCACAAAGCATATTAACATCTGCTACCATTTTATTTGTTGGATTATTGAAGAAGACAAAATTCAGCTTATCTATTGCTCTACTGAAGACATAATTACTGATGTATTTACAAAAGCTCTTCTCTCACCAGAAGTCAAACATTTTGCTTGTGAACTTGGCCTTGCCATAGTTTGAGGGGGAGTATTAGATTGGCAAACTTGCAACAATGCTATCTTTGGTACTAAGTCTTTTTTGGACACATTCCCTATTGTTCTTATTTAGTGCCATCAATCATCTGGCAGTTTAGACACTATTCTACATTCTCTATGGACACTAATAGCTACTAGTTTCACATATATAAGTACTGTGTAGCATGATGTATAGTTTAGTTCTTGTATCACTTCGAGTGCTGAAGTTATCCTCATATAGTCTAGTCTAGTATCTAGTATTCTAACTAGTTCTAACTAGTATGTATGCTGCACCAAACATGGGATGATGGATGACACATATATGTACCTAATCATTTCCATACACACTCTTTTCACTCAAAAACCTCTAAAAAATACAAATAAATTAGGAGAAATTAGAGGAAAATTGGAACAGGTAGTGGCCTCACTGTTGTAGGCAGGGAGCAGAGTGACCTGACTTACAACAGTACAAACTATTAGTGTAAGAAGGGAGCAGAGCGATCTAACATACAATATTGCTCACTATGACACAGACTATTGTTAGAAGGGAGCAAAGCGATCTGATCAGCAACACTATCTGTAGCTATGTAGACTATTGTTAGAAGGGAGAAAAGTGACCTAATAGACAACACTACTTACTATCACACAGACTGTTGTAGAAAGGGAGCATAATAGACTGACTTCAACACAATCTTAATAACTGTCAAGTAGAGACTCTAGAGTGACTGGGCTTAGTCTCAGCTAACTAGCTGGACCAGCCTCTACCTATTGCTCTTTTATTTGTAGTAGACTAGGGTTGAGAATAATGAGGACAATTTCAACTGGATTCCAAATGAGTTTACTAGGTGGAGGACAAAACTAAAGTATTGACATCAATATACTAGCTTATAGCTAGGGGTCTTAGTAAATTAGTACAAAGGATGGAAAATAGCTGTAAATAGCATAACTAAGCAGATGACGTCTTCTTGCAGGGCCATTATGGCTGTGAGTCACAAGAAACTATGACAGTACCCCCTCCTTAATAACTATACCCTCATGGCCAATACTGAGATTGTTGCTAGATATTTGATGGTTAGTAATAGGACAGATGTGAACCTTCAGGTAATCAAAGGTGAGTTGTTTGGACTAGGTTTTGTTGGGTTTAATACATGAAATTCTTGGATTAGTTCATTGGCATTTCTTAGGTCAGTACTGCTAAGCCAGAAGTATTTTTTTGAAGTACCTTCATATCTGGCCCAGTGAATGTAGTACAACAAGGGGTTTGTTCTCTGTCTATCCCACTTTGAGTCAAGGATCTGTGCTACTTCAAATTCTAGATTCCCATCCAATTCGATGGGCAAGAGGATGAGTTACTGCAATTCGAAATGTTACTGAAAAGAGCTGGTTCAAGTTGGGATATGTGGAATATAGGGTGGATTGCCCTAAGGTATTCTAGTAACTTCATGAGGTATGAGTGGGAGCCAACTCTCTCTGTCATGGAGAATGGTCCCAGGTATTGTTCTGAGAGTTTCTTGGAGAGTCGGGTGGTCTTGATAAACTTTGCTAGGACATAGACTGCATTTCCTGCTTGGAATATGGGTGCTGTAGACCATCGAGCATCTGCTAAGTCTTGGTAGCATTCCTGTGTCTTTATAATGGCTTGTTTCAGTTCCATGTACATGGTTTCTAAATCTACTATGAATTTCTTGGCTAATTGCAATGAGAGTTTGCAGGCTTTTTTACTTGTAGGTTGGGATAGTAACTCTTGTTCATGAAGAAGGGGAACAATCCTGTGGTGGACGAGAATGTGTTGTTCTAGGTGAACTCCACTAAGAGTAGTAGCCTAGCCCAGTTGGATTGCTGATAATTACAGTAGATCTATAGGTATTGCTCCAATGTCTAGTTTGTGTATTCAGTCTAACTATCTATCTCTGGGTAATAACCTATGGAGAAGTGTAACCTCATCTCCAAAGCTTGGACCAGTGACCTGAAAAACTTTAAAACAAACTCTGTTCCCCTGTCTAACATAATATGACTTGGTACTTTGTGTTTGAAGAAGACGTTCTGAACAAAGAGGCTGGCGAGACCTGCGGCATTGATTGAGCTATGTGTTAGAACAAAGATTGCCTGCTTTGTAATTCTATTCACCACTACTAGTATGTCCATATAGCCCTCTGACTCTGGCAGATGCTTGATAAAGTCTATTAATATGAACTTCTATAGATGCAGTGGGATAGAGAGCTGTTTCAAGATACCATACAGTTTGTGGTGTCTAGCCTTGTTTTGGGTACAGACGTCACATGAGTTAACGTAATCTGTGACAAAGGTTCTTAGGTTTGGCCAAGTGTAGTCCCAGTAGACTAGTTGTAAGGTTTTTGCTTGTCCTGGTGAAAGAGTGCAAAAGGGAATTGCATACTGGGACAAACAAAACAATAATGTGCCAGCTCCCAATTATGTGCTAAAGGTCCAAGGGGAGATTATCAAAGTTGAAGATTTATAAATAATTAGAGAAATAAGAATTATACACAGCTTCAGTAAAATATATGTTGGTGGTTGTGAAAGGATTATAAGATCTCTCTAGATTATCGTCACATAGCCTCCCTAAGGTGTCAACCTTTACACACTGTAACAAAAGCTCCTCTGGAAAATACAGTTAGTTAATCACTCATAGACTCTCCATACTCAGTTGCCCTCTTGTTTGTATCCCCAATACTGAATCTTACAGGTGTGATGCAATCCAAGTGTGCACCTAGCCAAGCTTTCCCAGCCTGCTGTCCTCTCTGAAGCCTGCCCAAGTTGCATCTGTATTTTCTCTCTAGATCGAGTTCTGGGTATATTCTGTGTTCTTCTCAAGATACCCCACTAGTCCCAGTCTTCTTACTCTCAATAGATCTGCATTCATAATTCCAGAGGCAGTGTAGATAGAGATAGAAGTCAAGAGGTTCTTCTCTGATCCAACTGCACTCTGGATATATTACAAAGCCCTAAAACTCAAGAAATAAAATCTAAAAGGGAAACTATTACTACTTTTAGAATTCTATCATTTCCTTTCTGTCCTAAGGCCTCCTAAAATCCTATGGATAACATGGCTCTCTCCTTTCTTTGTGATGATGTGTTCCCTTACTAAGTCTTTCCCATTAAAGATGACATGTCTTCATCACTGCTTTCTTCTAGAATATTCTTTTATCTTCCCCTATTATACTCTTGATACTACTTTGTAATTTGGACTTCATTGAGTACCTGTTAAGCAGTTAGCAAGTTTCAATAAATGTCTAGTATCTCCAAGTTGCATTCTAGAGGTTATTTATCTAAATATAATTGATCTAACACCATCAATGCTTATTTACAAGTACAAAGTCTATTAGTCTAAGTTTTTCATCTGAGTAGTACTGGTTCTAGAGTCCAAGTTTACCATCTTTCTAAGTTAGTTCATCCAAAAGTAGATCTAGAGCATAGTCCCTTAGTAACTCTCCTAGTAACCTGATGCCAGTTCATCTTAATTGCTTCTTAAGGTCTCAACATGAGCTCTAGGTCGATTATCATCTGCTCAATGTATTCATCATATAGTGTTACATTCTGAAGATATAGAAAGGGTTCTAGAGCAAATTCCAATTAAGAATCTGTTGTTATAAAGCTTATCAAATATTATCTTCCATGGAAAATTTGCTTGCGGTGTTACACCGTACAAAAGTTTAGGCAAATTAAGTGACATTCTGCACCTTAATAACAGGAATAACCAGCTCGAGAGATGAGCTCGGCCCCCTAGAAATGTTCCTCTAGATGCCTAGTCGTGGACTCAAGCATCTAGCTCAAGTAGCAGGGTAGCGGCTATGACCACCACTACATACGCCTCATAGATGCTTGCCCAGGTGCCCTGTATTGGATTCCTAATGGATCTCCCTTCTAGAAGTGCTCTCGAGGGCAGAAACGAGCTTAGGGTGGACTACGCAATCTGAACGACGTCATGCCGTAGCCGCCGGAGATCCTATTTAAAGAACAGTTATGATCAGATTTGGACCATCATCACTAATGGCTAAGTATAGCAAGATCAAGAGAGTTGTACCATTGCGAAGTCGCCTTGTAACAGTGGTAGGAAGAAGCCAGAAAGTAGAAGAGTGGGAGTGCACAGCAGAGGTAAGAGGAAGGACTAGGAAGCTGAGAAGAAAAGTAGTAGGGAGATTAGATGAAGAGAACGCGTGCGAGAACAAGACGGCCAAGACCGCCGTCTCTGTCTATAGTCCATGAGACGGTCAAGGCCCAACCATTAGGAAGGGTTGCCAGAGTAGGATTAGGATGTCAGGGAGCGGTTAGTTGGTGTCCAGGAGGCACGCCATACCATCATTACGGCCTTGCTAGAATTGGGAATTTGGAGGTTTTCTTTGTCTTACTTTCTTTGTTGTCTTTTTGCTTTGTCATCATAATAAAATACTCTAGGGCACAGGAGGGGAATCAATCATTATACCCCTATCATTATTCCTCTCTGTTGCTCTAAAGCTTAACAGCTATTTTTGAGTGACTGAGTTTCTAGTCTTTCTGAGTGTTCTAGTTTCCCTTCCAAAAAACCCACCCAAACTCTCCCTCGACGAGAATTCGAGCTCCAACAGACTTGGGCATTTGCTTATGCTAGGAGTTAACAGCTCGCTATGTGTTATTAGAGTCAGCTTCCAGTTGTATGGTCAGCTGAAGAAGAGTCCACACAATGTCATGGGAGTTCTAGGTAGTTCTGCTGTATCAACAGTGAGCCAGGCTACTAGACTAGATAAGGGCAGTAGTGTCACGACACGAGATGAATGCGCGTCTTAGGGATCCTATTACGGTAAGATCTACCTCGAGTGGACTCTCAATATATTATTATTATTCTTTGGTTTCTTTTGGATCATATTCTACCCTTTTCCCATTATAAAGCTCTCCCTTTCTATTTGATTACCTCCCCAGTGCCTACTTGTTTAGTGTACAACTGTGAAACATCTCGGAGATTGTTCTATTCTTATTTGTTGTCACCCTTGTTTCAAGATCAAATTCTCTTTGATCCCCATCAGCAGTATAACACCGGGTGTCCTGCAAGGAGGTGGTCATGTTTAGATCTCAACATGCACAGATGAAGATCTTTCAAATCAGGTACAAAGATTCGTTCTTCAAAACAAAGATGCCCATTGATGTTGACTTCCCAGCTAGCGTTGTCTAGAGAATTTGGAGAGTTGAGATAGTTCTTGTAAGTCTGGTCTGTTATTACTACTGTCTTAATGTCTGAGTTCAATGTTTCCATGTTTAGGAGTGTCATTGTTCATAATCTTATAGGTCCTGGTAGTCTGTGCTTGTATTCTAAGGCTAGTTGGTTTAGCAGAAAGAGAAGCTGTTAATTTAACTTCTCAGTCTTCTCTCCCTTGTTGTAAACATCCCAACAACGAGTCAAGGCATCCAGTTTTGTTACTAACCATTCTGGTTTGAAGCATATCAAGAAATTGAATTGTGACAAGAACTTGGACCAACGTACTTGATGTCAGGAGAGTAATTTAGTGTTGCAAAAGTAAGTAAGGTTCATGTGGTCTATGAATACTTCTACCAGTGTGGGGGTCCCTTCTAGGTAATGTCTCCATTTCTTAAAAGCCTTGAATATTGCCAACAATTTCTTGTCATATATATTGTAGTTCAGTTCTATGTTGTTACGCTGTACAAACGTTTAGGCAAAATAAGTGACATTTTACACCTTAATAATGAAAATAACCAGCTCGAGAGATGAGCTTGGCCCCCCAAAGATGTTCCTTTAGACACCCAGTCATGGACTTGAGCATCTTGCTTGAGTAGCAGAGTAGCAGCTGTGACCACTGCTACATACGCCTCATGGAGATTATCCAGAGAATTTTATAACAGATTTATAATAGAACTCTCCTCTAGAGTGCTCTCGAGAGTAGAAAGGACCTTAGAAGAATGTTTTCTATAAGGATAATGTTATATCTTGGTGGCAGTGACTTATTTATAACATCTAGGTTACCATCAGAGCAGGGCCATCATCACTGATGGCTAATTATAGCAAGAACTAGCAAGACGAGTTCTCTCGAGGACTGTATCACAAACTTAACAGAAGAAGACTGAGGCTTGAAGATGTGATGAGGTATAGAGAAGTAGTAAAAGGACTAGAGAGGTCAGGAAGAGAGGTCAGATAGAGAAATAAAAGAAGAGTTGTTTGATGAAGGCAATGCACTCAAGAGCAAGATAACATAGCCCAGCAAAAGGCTCGAGAGCCACCCATTGTTTAGAGAAGAACCCCTGAAGTAGGATTAGAGGAGTGGGGAGTGGTAGCCAAGTGATCAGGAGAAGTGCTGTCTCATTATTTCACTCTTACTATCTTTGGGAAGTTGAGATTTTTCTTTGTTTCTTTTCTTTTGTTGTATCATTGCTTTGTAATCCTAATAAAATACTCTAGGGCACAGAGAGGAAGGAGACTTTTCCCCCCCATCATCTCTCTCTCTGTTGCTCTAGAGCTAAAAGGCTATCTGAGTGATTTGAGGTTTTCTTTTGTGTTTGCTTTATGAAAACTCTATAAAACTTCCCTCGAAGGGAGACTCAAGCTCAACGGACTTGGGCATTCGCTTATGCTAAGAGCTAACCACTCGCTACAGGTCATTGGAGTCGGCTTCTAGTTGTATGGTCAGCTAAAGAAGAGCCCACACGATGGCACAGGAGTTCTAGGTAGTACTGCTATATTGATGGTGAGCCAGGCTACTAGACTAGGTAAGGGCAGTAGTGTTATGGCATGAGATGAATGTATGCCTTAGGGATCCTATTACAGTGAGGGTTCTCTCGAGTGGATACTAAAAATAGTTCTTTTCTTCTTAGGCTTCTATTTAATATGTTTTGGTTATTCTTTGGACTTTTACCTTCAATAAGCTCTTTATTGTTTGATTTATCTCCCCAGTGCCTACTTGTTTAGTACACAATTGTGAAGCAGTTTGGAAATATTACCTCTTTGACCTTGCTTTCATCTTTATTTCGTGATCAAACCTTTTGATCCCCATCAGCGGGAATGATAAAAGAACTGAATAACTTGCTGGGAATCCAAACAAAGCTTTCTATAACCTATCACCTGCAAATAGACAGACAGACAGAAAGGATGAATCAGGAGTTGGAACAGTACCTGAGGGTCTTCATCAACCATAGACAAGAACAATGGCCAGATTGACTAGGAACGGTGGAATTCGCGTATAATAATAAAATTCACACAGCAACAAAAAACTCACTGTTCAAAGTAAATTACAGACAAAACCCAAGGATGGGATTCGAAGGCAGAAGAAAAGGAAAATACAAAGCAGCAGGTAAATTCATAGAGAAAATGAGAAAGATCCAGGAGGAGGCAAGAGCAGTGCTAGGGAAAGCGCAGGAGGAAATGAAAAGGTTTGTGGACAAAAAACGAGGGAAAGGAGAGGAATATACAGTAGAGGACTTAGTACTGCTAAGTACGAAGGACTTGAAATGGCAGATAAAGGTGAGAAGATCGGAAAAGTTAATGGAACACTTCGTAGGCCCCTACAAGATTAAGGAAATCATCTCTAGTAATGCAGTAGAGTTAGAATTGCCTAAATCTATTAAGATACACCCTATAGTAAATGTAAGTAGAATACGACTCTACAAACCACAGATGGAGGGGCAGAAGAAGATACCACTGAAACCAGTCATTATAGAAGGAGAGGAGGAATTCAAGGTAGAGAAAATTTTGAACAAGAGGATAGTGTGGGGAAAAGAAAAATTCTTGGTACGATGGAAGGGGTACACAGCAAAAGAAGACACATGGGAGGATAGGAAGAATTTAGGGAATGCGAAAGAGCTAGTAGAAGAGTTTAAAAGAGAGTATGGGGAAGAGGCCAAAGAACTTAGGCAACAGGAGCTGAAAGAAGAAAAGAAGGAATTTAGCTGGGAATTACCAAGGGAATTTACAGCTAAATTACTATACGGTTGAGGGAGAAGAAGATATGAAAAAGAGAGAGAGATGAGATGAGACAAGAATTGGAACCAATGGAAAAATTCCTCAGGATGAGGAATCTTGAAGGGGGGGCCATGTTATAAGAGCCCCAGAAAGGAAAGAGTTTCCTATGCATTTGAACATTTGATCTCCAATATCAAATCATACAACAAAGACAAGATATAAATAGCATGGGAATTAGGTAATCATATCACATGATAAGATCATGTGATCATAGAACATTCTGGAAGGACATGTGATCATGTAATAGTAGAGCACAGCCACTTGTAAAGTAGTATAAGTAGGTAGTCAAATCCAATAGAGAACTCCATTGAGTTCTTCCTAAATACTCACCTTGAGTGGTCCTTGAGTCATCAAAACTTAGTGATAACAACACGGGATGAAGCAACTCTATCCAGTGTTCAACGTAATAAAGCTTACTCTGGTCCTGGATGACCTGATTATAGGACGCATAATGGAGAACCACCCACTGCCCATAGTCATCGATGGAGAAGTGAAGTGGAAAGTAGAGGAAATACTCGATAGTCATTGATTCCAGTACCTCATTAAGTGGAAGGGATATGGCCGCGAACACAATTTCTGGGAGTCTGCTTCTGAAGTCTCCATACCAGAACTCACAGTGGAGTTCCATTGCAAATACCCCAGAGCTCCGAGACATGTCTGACACACAGAGTTTAACAACATTTTTCATTCCGAGTCCATCGCTCTGAGACGTAGCAATCTTGAAGAGAGGGTGAATATAAGAGAACACCTCCATTTTCATCCCTAAACAGCATAACAATACTCCAGAGCTACCTTAGCCTGTTTACTAGTAATACTTAAACATACTAGTTTAGCTCCAATCCCACCAACCCTGACACTAAGGGATGTATATAATATAAAGGATCCCTCTAGGAGCCTCATCCTAATCTCTGAGGATTCTCCTGGAGGTAAGTTGTACTATAATTACAATCTGTAATATTACTGAGGATTCTTCTGGAGTCTTGTGCCCAGTCGCTCTTACAGTTTAGCCATAAATTCCCTTGGTAATTCCTGGCTAAACTCCTTCTCTTCTTCTTCTAGCTCCTGTCACCTAAGTTCTTCTGTTTCTTTCCCATACTCTCTTTCAAACTCTTCTACTAGCTCTTTCGCGTTTCCTAAATTCACCCTATTCTCCCATGTGTCTTCTTCCGCCGTATACCCCTTCTATCACACTAAGAACTTCTCTTTTCCCCACACCATTCTTTTGTTCAAGATTTTCTTCACCTCGAACTCTTCCTCCTCCTCAATGATGACCAGTTTCGGTGGTGTCTTCTTCTGCCTTTCTACCTGTGGTTTATATAGTTGTACTCTGCTTACATTTACTACAGGATGTATTCTAATTGATTTAGGCAGTTCTAACTCTACTGCATTACTAGAGATGATTCTCTTAATCTTATAGGGGCCTATAAAGCACTCTGTTAACTTTTCCGATCTTCTCCCCTTCATTTGCCATTTTAAGTCCTTTGTACTTAGCAGTACTAAGTTCCCTACTCTGTATCCTTTGCCCTTCTCTCGTCTCCTATCTGTAAACTTCTTCATTTCCTCTTGTGCTTTCCTTAGCACTGCTTTTGCCTCCTCCTGGATTTTCTTCATCTTCTCTATAAACTTCCCTGCTGCTTCATACTTTCCCTTCCTTCTTCCCTCAAATTCTATCCTTGGGTCTTGGCCATAGTTTACTTTGAATAGCAATACTTTTGTTGCCATGCAAATTTTGTTGTTGTATACAAATTCTACTGTTCCTAACCACTCTGGCCACTGTTCTTGTCTATGGTCAATAAAGACCCTCAGGTACTGTTCTAACTCCTGGTTCACTTTTTCTGTCTGTCCATCCGTTTGGGGGTGATAGGCTATTGAAAGTTTCATTTGAATCCCCAGCAAGTTATTCAATTCCTTTATTATTCCTGCTGCAAACTGTACCCCCCTGTCTGATATGATGCTTTCTAGAAGCCCATGCAGTCTCTATACCTGATTCCAAAACAGCTTTGCAAGTCCTTTTGCTGATGTCTTTTCCGTAGTGGCTATAAAATACGCTATTTTGCTAAACCTGTTGCATACTACCAAAATTGCGTTATATCCCTGAGCTAATGGTAATTTTGTGATGAAGTCTGCTGAAATATGACTCTATGATTTCTCTGGGATTGTGTTGGGCATCAACTTTCTTGCTAGTGCTTCACTTCAGTTCTTGTACCTTTGACAAATATCACATCCATCCATATATCTCCCTACTTCTTTCGTTACTCCTGGCCACTAGTAATTCCTGGTAACCAGCTCTGTCGTCTTCCATCTTCCTTCGTGCCCTCCTACTGGGGTATCGTGATGTAGTTGTATTACTTCCCCTCTAAGTTCCCCTTCTGGCACATATATTTTTCTTTCCTTTAGTACTACTCCATCTTCTATTTCCCATTCCTCGTCTCTCAACATCTTTACCCCTACCCTTTTTAGTTCTTCCACTGCTTTTACCACTTTTTCATCTCCTTCCTGTGCCTTCTTTATTCTTTTCCTCAAATCTCCTTCTTCTATCACTGTTTCTACCTCTCTAACCCACTTGGGCCTGATCAGCATTCGATCTTCGTTATCCTTATCCACCCCTTCTTGCCAATCTGGCCTTCTACTCAGTCCATCTGCCTTCCCCATACTCTTTTTTGGAATAGGTTTTAAAGTGAAGTTAAATCGCAATAGATATAGTGCCTATTGCGCTTGTTATCGATTCAACTTTTGGCTTGTCATGAAATACTGGAGTTTTTTGTGGTCCATCCAGATTTCGAATTTCAGTTTCGCTCCCTCCAAGTAATGCCTCCATGCTTTCAGGCATCTAATAACTGCCAACATCTCTTTATCGTGGATTTCATAGTTTTGCTCTGTAGTGTTTAATGACTTTAAGATGAAGGCCACCAGCCTCCACTTGCCATCTTCACACTTTAACGACAATACTCCTCCTGTCGCATAGTCTGAGGCATCTACCTCTACTCTCATTTCTCTATTTATGTCTGGTATTGCTAAAACCAGTTCTGTCATGAATGTCTCTTTTAGTTTTCCAAATGCTTCCTCTTGCTCCTTTTCCCATTTCCACTTCTGCTCCTTTCTGACCAGCACGTGAAATGGTGCCGCTATCTTGGCAAAATCCTTTATGAACCTTCTGTAATAGTTGGCTAGACCCAAGAACTTCTGCACCTCTTTGACGTTTTTGGGTGCTGGCCAGTTTAGCACTCCTTCTACCTTTTTCTTCTGCATTTCTACTCCTCTTGGCCCAATTACTACTCCCAGGAATTCCACCTCTCTTACTTTCCACTTGCATTTCTCTGGTTTTACGAATAGGTCATTTTCTTACAATCTTTTCAATACTTCCTCTACTAACTTGTCATGCCCTTCTTCTGTATCTGTTGCTACTAGAATGTCATTGATGAAGGTTGTCGTATCTCCCTAATTTATAGGGTCCTGGAAGAGGTCGTTCATCATTGTTTGGAAAGTGGCAAGGGAGTTTGTTAACCCAAAATACATTACTATGGGTTCATATGCTCTAATATGTGTAATGAATGCTGCTTTCCATTTATCTCCCTTCTTGATTCTGACATTGTTGTAATTCCATCTCAGATCCAACTTTGTAAATACCTTCCTCTTCTCTACTCCATTAAGTATATCTGCGATAAGTGGTAATGGGTATCTATTTTTTACTGTCCACTGGTTTATATGACAATAATCTTGCACTATCCTCCTTTTACTGTCTTTTTTTGCCACAAAGTATACTGGTGACATTTGTAGTGATTTGGAGGATTAAATATACCCCTTTCACAGTTGGTCTTCTATGAATGCTTGTACTTCCTCTCTTTCTTCCCTTGACAATGAATATACCTTTCCCTTCTTTGGTATAAACCCCTCCTTTAACTCAATTGCATGGTCCTAGGCCTTTCACACTGGCATTCTTTCTGACTCCCTTTTTCCAAAGACTTTCTTTCACTTTCAAAACCTTTTGGGTACCAACTTTCTTAGTGTTTCTTTGTCTCCGTCTTTCTCTATCTTCTTTACTTCCCTTTTCTTTTCTTCTTGCTTTCCTTTTCTGCATATGGGTGGACACCTCATCATCTTTATCTCTCTCTTTTCCCAATCTATTTCTGGGTTATAGGCTGCCAGCCACAACATTCCTAGTATGACCTTTGTTTTTCCCAGGTTACATATGTCCATTCTGACTCTTTCTACATGTCCTTTGAAGAACATGTTGCACTCAACTTGGTACGTTATTGCTCCTCCCATGTTTACCATTCTATTCATATTTTTGACTAGTAGAGGGTTCTTCATCCTTTCTATTTTGAACCCCTCCTTTCTTGCAAAGGTCATATCCATGAATAGACCTGTTGCTCTACTATCTAACAGAGCTTTTACTGCTACCCCTTTATGATTTTCCAGTTTTTCTAGTCTCACCCTCATCCACACTTCTCTTAGTGGCCTTAGTGTGTACCACACATCTCTTACTCTCTCAATATTCTTGCAAGAATTTAATTTATTGCCCAATTTTTCTGGGCACAATACACTATACATGTTATTGGAGGCCAACCGAGAGCTCACTGTTCTCTATTTTCTTTTGCCGACTCTTGTAGTATCTCCACTACCCTCGCTCTATTTCTTTCCCAACAATTTTGGGCCATATGGCTAAACTTCCCACAATGATAGCATGTTCTATCCCCCCTTTTTCCTTTGTTGATGTCCATTGCATTTGGGTCTCTCCATGGACTCGTTTAATTTCCTCCTCTGCTAAACATGTTTTCTCTTCCTCCCCTATTTCCTCCTGTATGTAGTGGAACTCCTGCTCGCCAGGTTATTTGCCCTCCTCTTTTTCCATATGACCCTCCTCCAAAACCTCCCCTTGGCTGCACATTTCCTCCTAGGTATGCCGCATTCCTCTCCAACATTCTCTTTTCTGCTCTACTCTGCCTCTAATTTCTATCCAACCTTACTGCCCTTTCTTGCCACTCTCCTATGGTGGTCAAGGGCTCTTCTGCTTCTGCCAACTTCTTTCTTATTGCTCCACTCAATTCTCTCTTGAATTCTTTGATGAGAGGTCGTCCCTCATAGCCACTCTCTCTGGTGACCTTTTTAAACTCCTGGACATACTCGTCGTACGTCCTCTCTCCCTGCTCTATTGTCCTCAACTGTTCTATCTTCCTCTCCTTCTCTGATGTTTCCCAAAATCATTCCTTATTTTGGTGAATAGGTTTTCCACTGTATCCACCTCTGACTCTCCTTTAGCTAGTTCGTCTATTAAATTGTCCTTCTATGCCTCTGCTACCTCTCCCTACACATATGATAATACCCAGGCTACCTGGGTTGTTGCTGCTTCATCTGTTATCTTCATTCTAATATATATACAAGCTACGTTGAAAGGGTACAAAAGGGAATTGCATACTGGGACAAACAAAATAATGATGTGCCAGCTCCCAATTGCATGCTAAAGGTTCGAGGGAAGATAATCAAAGATGAAGGTTTATAAATAATTAAAAAATAAGAATTATATACAGCTCCAATAAAATATAAGTTGGTGGTTGTAAAAGGATTGTAAAATCTCTCTAGATCATTGTTACATAGCCTCCCTAAGATGTTAACCTTTATACACCATGACAAAAGCTCCTCTGGAAAATACAGTTAGTTGATCACTCATAGACCCTCCACACTTAGTTGCCCCCTTGTCTGCACCCCCAACACTGAACCTTATAGATGTGATGCAATCCAAGTGTGCACCTAGCCAAGTTTTCTTAGCCTGCTGTCCTCTCCGAAGCCTGTTCGAGTTGCATCTGCATCTTCTCTCTAGATTGAGTTCTGGGTATATTCTGTGTTCTTCTTAAGATATCCCACTGGTCCCAGTCTTCTTACTCTCAATAGATCCATATTCACAATTCCAGAGGCAGTGTAGATGGAGGTAGGAGTCAAGAGGTTCCTCTCCTATCCAACTGCATACTGGATACTATATTAAAATGATTACAAAGCTCTGAAACTCAAGGAATAAAATATAAAAAGGAAACTATTACTACTTTTGATGTTCCTTCAACCTCTTCTCGTGCTAAGTCTGTCCTAATTCCCAGTGATGATGTGTCTTCATCGTTGCTTCTCTCTAGAATATTCTTCCTGATCTCCCATCACTTCCTTTGATATTGCTTTGTAAGAGGGCCCTCCTTGGTTACCTGTTAAGTAGTCAGTAAGCCCTACTCAATGTCTAGTATCTCCGAGTCATGTCCTAGGGCTCATTTATCTAAACATAATTGATCTGATGCCATCAATGCTTAATTGCAATCAGAGTCTATTTATCTAAGTCTGTTATCTGAACACTACTAGTTCTAGAGTTCTAGTCTGCTATATCTCTAAGTCAGTTCCATCCTATAATAGATCTAGAGCATAGTCCTTCTATGACTTTCTTCTTAAACCTGATGCCAGCTCATCCTGCTTGCCTCCCGAGGTATCAACATGAGCTCTGATTTAATTCTCCCTTGCTCAATGTCTTTATTATATAGTAGTACATTCTGAGGATATAGAAAGGGTTCTAGAGCAAACTCTAATCAAGAATCTGTTGTTATAAAGTGTATCAAATGTTATCTTCCATAGAAAATTTGCTTGTGGTGTAACAGTGTTGATGAATGTGCTCACTTTCTCCATCTTTCCATTAAACACTTGAGGTCTTGCGATCTCTACTTGGCTCCCCTGTTGTTGGAGGAGCATGGTACTAACCTGCTGTTGCAGGGTGGCAATCATGGCAAGGAGTTGCTTCTCTGTCACAAACTTCATTCGGTCATATCTCCATCAAATCTTCGACGATTCCCACGGTCTCAAAGCCAGCTTAAAGCCCTTAAGAAGACCTTTCGATCGATGCCAGTCACGTCTCGAGGCG
>Ga0153968_1000036_pt1 | contig 19013 bp, 28 predicted proteins | sample TSGA052MetaG_FD_104729 | JGI IMG/M metagenome (GOLD analysis project Ga0153968, IMG submission 104729) | Attine ant fungus gardens microbial communities from Georgia, USA - TSGA052 MetaG | ecosystem: Host-associated > Fungi > Mycelium > Unclassified | place: USA: Georgia, George L Smith State... | reverse complement strand
CCCAATCTTGGGTCTAGATTATGTCTGGGGCTTGTAGGAAGTCTCTAGAGTGGATTCCAATAGCAAAATCCAGGGTTATAACTTTTATCCCATGCTACATTTCCGCAGAAAATTCTCTAGCAGTGTAACAGCACAGCAAAGGAGGAGAAGGTGGCGCGGCCCAGAGAGGCAAAGGCACAGCAAAAGAGAAAGAGAGCAGCGTACCCATAGAGAGGAAAAGCGCAGCAAGAGAGAGGGGTAGCTGAAAGGAGGTCAGGAGAACCTTCTTGAGAGAGATGTGGTTAAATATCAGGGTAGAGAAGACAGACACACATGAAGGCATGATGATTAAAGTGCTCTTAGATAGTGGCACAATGGGGATGTTCATAGATAGGTAGATGACAGCTAGGCATGGGTTCAAGTTGCAGAAGTTGGAAAGGCCATTAATGGTCAAAAATGTGGATGGAACTGTGAATAGTGGAGGGGCCATTACACACCAGGTAGAGTGCAATGTGTTTTATAAAGGCCACATGGAAAGAATGAGAATGGATGTGTGCGATCTAGGGAAGACAGAAGTAATGCTGGGAATGCCATGGTTGGCAACACATAATCTGGAGATAAACTGGGAGACGGGAGAGGTGAAAATAACAAGATGTCCACCCTTGTGTGGCGGAAGAAGCCAAAAGAAGGAAAAAGTCAAAAGGGTAGCAACAGTAGAAGAAGAGAAAATCGTCCGTTGGGCGATAGATGATAAAGAAGACTGGGAAAAAGAGAAAGAGATAGAAGAGGACCACAGAAAAATCAAAGAAATGGTCCTGAAGAAATTCTTGAAGTGGAAGAAAGTGTTTGGGAAGGTAGAGTCCAAGAGGATACCAACCAGAAAGATTTGGGATCATGCTATAGATCTCAAGGAGACATTTAAACCACGAAAAGAAAAGATCTATCCTCTCTCCAAAAATGAAAGAGAAGAAGTCCAGAGCTTTGTGGAGAACCAATCAAGGAAAGGGTATATCAGACCCTCTAAATCACCTCAGACATCGCCAGTATTTTTTGTTGGCAAAAAGGATGAAAGTAAGCAGATGGTGATGGACTACCGTAACTTGAATAGCTAGACAGTGAAGAATAACTACCCATTACCTTTAATCATGGAGTTAATAGACAATATGGGTAGTAAGAAAGTATTCACTAAAATGGATCTCAGGTGGGGGTTCAATAATGTGAGGATAAAGGAGGGGGATGAATGGAAGGGAGTATTCACAATGCATATAGGTTCCTTCGAACCAACAGCCATGTTTTTTGGGATGACAAATTTGCCAGCCACATTTCAGGTGATGATAAATGAGATCCTAAGGGACCTAATAAATGAAGGAAAAGTAGCAGCATTCATGGACAATGTGTTAGTAGGAACAGAGATAGAGGAGGAACATGATGAAATTGTGGAAGAAATACTGAGAAGACTGGAGGAGAATGACTTGTATGTCAAGCCAGAAAAATACATGTGGAAGACGAGGAAGATAGGATTCCTGGGTGTAGTTATTGGACCTAATAGAATAGAAATGGAGGAAGGAAAAGTAGAAGGAGTACTCGGTTGGCCAATACCGAAAACTATGAAAGATGTTAGAAAGTTCTTAGGCCTCGCCAATTACTATAGGAGGTTTATCAAGGACTTCGCTCAAGTAGCAAGACCAATGAATGTGCTAATGAGGAAAGACGAGAAGTGGCGATGGGGAGATGAGTAGCAGAAGGCATTTGACAAACTAAAGAAGGTTTTTACCAGCAAACCAGTACTAGTAGCCCCAGATTTAGACAAGGAATTCAGGGTAGAAGCTGACGCTTCGAACTATGCTACTGGAGGAGTACTCTCGATGAAGTGCTCAGACGAAAAATGGAAACCAGTCACTTTTATTTCAAAATCTCTAAGTGATACAGAACGAAACTATGAGATTCATAATAAAGAGATATTAGCAGTAGTCAGATGTCTGGAGGCATGGAGGCATTTCCTGGAAGGAGCAGTAGAGAAATTTGAGATTTGGACAGATCACAAAAATCTCAAGTACTTTATGAAGGCGCAAAAGTTAAATTGAAGGCAAGCATGATAGGCCTTGTACCTATCTAGATTTGACTTTACGTTAAAATACGTTCCAGGAAGTAAGATGGGAAAAGTGGACAGCCTCAGCAGGAGGCTAGACTGGGAGATTGGAGTAGAAAAGGATAATGAGGATGAAATGTTGGTAAAGTCAGAATGGTTAGAGGTGAGGAAGACAGAGGTGGTAGAAATTATAGTAGACAGAGTAGATCTACTAGAGGAAGTTAAGAAGTCAAAAGTAAAGGATAACAAAGTAGTAAAGGCAGTAGAAGAAATGAAGTGAGCAGAGGTAAAGATGTTGAGAGATAAAGAGTAGAGGAAGGTAGATAGCATCATGTATAAGGAAGGGAAGGTCTATGTGCCAAAAGATGAAAAGTTGAGAGCAGAAATCATTAGACTATACCATGATATGCTGATAGGAGGACACAGGGGGCAGTGGAAGATGGTAGAACTGATAACCAGAAATTTCTGGTAGCCAGGAGTAACTAAGGAGATAAAGAGATATGTGGAAGGGTACAATGCCTGCCAATAAAACAAAAATCACACAGAGCAACCAGCCAGCAAATTAATGCCAAACTCAATACCAGAGAAACCTTGGACGCATATATTGACAGACTTTATTACAAAGTTGCCCCTAGCTCAAGAATATGACTCGATCTTAGTAGTAGTTGACAGATTAATGAAAATGGTACATTTCATACCTACTACAGAGAAAACATCGGCAGAGGGACTGGCCAGGTTATTCAGAGATAATGTGTGGAAGTTGCATGGTTTACCCAAAAGTATCATATTAGATAAGGGACCACAATTCGCAGCAGGGTTAATGTAGGAGTTAAATGAGATGTTGGGAATCAAAAGTAAATTGTCAACGGCATTCCACCCTCAGACAGATGGACAAACAAAGAGGGTCAACCAGGAGTTGGAACAGTACCTGAGAATGTTCATTGACCATAGACAAGAGCAGTGGCCAGAATGGTTAGGAACAGCAGAGTTTGCGTATAACAATAAAGCGCACTTGAGTACCAGGACGTCGCCTTTTAAGGCAAATTATGGGCAAGATCCCAGGATGGGGTTTGAGAGAAGGAAGAAGGGGAAATACACAGGGGCAGAGAAATTTATCAAGAAAATGAAGGAAATCCAAGAGGAGGCAAAAGCGGTGCTAGGAAAAGCGCAAGCAGATATGAAGAAGTATGCCAACAGGAAAAGATTGGACGTAGAAGGGTATAAAGTAGGAGACTTGGTCATGCTTAGTACCAAGGATCTGAAATATCAGATGGTTGGGAGGAGGACAGAGAAGTTGACGGAAAGATTCATTAGTCTTTATAAAATCAAGGAGATAGTATTATCAAATACGGTTAAGTTAGAACTACCTAGTACAGTAAGAATACATCTGGTAGTAAACATTAGTAGAATATGACGATATATAGGACAGGTAAAGGGGCAGAAGAAGGAGTGACTAGCCCCAGTAATAATCGAAGGGGAGGAAGAATGGGAAGTAGAGAGAATCCTGAATAAGCGACGAGTAAGGGGAAAAGATAAGTACCTAGTATACTGGAAAGGATTTATGGCAGAGTTGGATACCTGGGAAAGCAGGGAGAATTTAGAGAATGCAAAAGAAGCAATTGAAGAATTCAAGAAAGAGTACTGGCGAGACATGGAAGATGTGGCATGGCAAGAGCGCAAAGAAGAAATATTCCAATGGGGAGAATTGCCAGGAAAATTCACGGCAAGGAAACTATTTGGGTGGTCAGACAGATGATACAACCAAGAATATTAGGGAAGATTGGAAAGAAACTGGAGACGATGGAAGAGCAGGAAACCAGTAAAAAGAGAGACAATGAAGACGATCCCGGAAGAAGAAGAAACTGAGGAGGAAAAATCAGGAGTCCGAGAATGGATGGAGGAAGATGAAGACAAGATAGGCGACATGGTCGACCCATACTACAAATTGTAGGAAAATTCCTTGGGACAAGGAAACTTAAGAGGGAGGTGGTGTCATGACTTAGCAAAATGGCTAAGTCAATATTTAATATTCTTTTCTTTTTCTTTTCTTTTATTTTCTTATTGATGAATACACGAGATAAAAGTAACTCATAAGGAAGTGTGGGACTTAATGTAGGGTTAGGGTCAGGAATTTGTATAAGTAGTGTAGGAAATCCAATGGGAACTCTATCGAGTTCTCTTTGTCAAATGCTGAACAAAGAGATAGTTGGCTTAATTCCAGTCATTGGACTTTGGCTGCTGACACATTCTAGTACAAAGGCACTACCATATATAGACCAATAGGTAGTAATCAGGTGATGATCTGTCCTAGTGCACAGACTATCACAATTATGTATATAAGGACTCATAGTCTGAGGATTAGACCTCAGACTTAACAACATCTTTGCTGCTTGTCTAAACTTCACTTTTTTGAGCCTTTTGAATATCCAATCAACCAATCACAAATCAGTAAGTGGCCATTTGTGATACCCTCCCACTAATCTCCAATGTCATGACTTGGCAAAACAACTAAGTTATTATTTATATTTCTTTTCTTTTCTTTTCTTTTTCTTTTATCTTAGACTTACTACACAGAAGGGAGTGCAGGAAAGTGTCACATCACATAGTCACATAGTCACAGTCACATGCCAGGAAAGTCACAGTGTCACATCACATGATATCACATGATTGGTCACATGATAAGCATGGAAAGGTAGTGCACAGACCATGTAGTAGTTGTATAAGTAGTGTAAAAAATCAAACGAGAACTCTATTGAGTTCTCCTTGTCAAATACTAATAAAGAAGCAGTTGGCTTAATTCTGGCTTTGGAGTTAGCTAGTCTGACATCCAAACTTGTGTTCCAACTCTGCAGAGCTAGATACTTCACCAAGCTAGACGTCTATTGGGGTTTCAACAACATTTGTATTAAGCCCAGAGACAAGTAGAAGATGGCCTTCCAAACCAATTGAGGCCTATTTGAACCCCTAGTAATGTTCTTTGGAATAACTAACAGCCCAGCTACCTTCCAAACCATGATGAATGACATCTTCTGGAATCTCATAGCAGAAGGCATTGTGGTGATCTATCTGGATGACATTCTGATCTTTACCAAGACAGAGAAAGAGCACACACAAGTTGTCCAATGGGTGTTACAGGTCTTACAGGAGAACAAACTCTTCCTCTGCCTGGAGAAGTGCAAGTTCTACAAGGAGCAGATTGAGTACTTGGGTTTGGTAATCTCGGAGAATGAAGTCTCCATGGATCTAGTCAAGGTCGCAGAAGTCTGAGAGTGGCCCACTCCAGAGAACAAGATGGATGTTTAGGCCTTTCTAGGCTTTGTAAACTTCTACCAAAGGTTCATTCAGGACTTCTCTGCCAAAGCTCAACCCCTCTTCAACTTAACATACTCTGAAGAAGTCTGGACATGGAGTGGAAAGGAACAGGTGGCCTTCAGAGACCTCAAAACAGTAGTGACCACTGCTCCAGTGTTAGTGTCTCCTCAGGAATTGGACCCCTTCTAGATTGAAGCAGATAGCTCAGACTTCGCTACAGGAGCAGTTTTGTCCTAGCTGTCGACAAAGAACAGGAAATGACACCCCATAGTGTTCTATAGTAAATCCTTGTCCTCTATAGAACAGAATTATGAAATCCACAACAAGGAAATGCTGGCCATTATCTATGCATTAGAGAAGTGGAGATACTTTTTGGAAGGAGTGACCCATCTGGTAGAAATCTGGACTAACCACAAGAACCTCAAGTATTTGATGATAGCCAAGAAACTTAACTGTTGTCAAGTGTATTAGTCTTTGCATCTGGCTAGATTCGACTTCCTACTTCACCACCACCCTGGATGTACTATAGGCAAACCAGACGCATTGTTAAGGAGAGCTGATCACAGAAACAGAGCCTCCAATAATGAGAACGTTGTCCTCCTTCAACCAGAGTTACTTGTAGTGCATGCCCTAGAAGGGGTAGAACTGACAGGTATAGAACAGAAGATCTTGTTTGACATATGCAAGAGAAACTGGAACAGAGACCAAGAGGAACCTATAGCTAAGGCAGCAAGAGAGCTCTGGGGCTCTGCCAATAGGACAGTATACTCCTTGGAGTGGTCAAACATAGACAGTCTGCTCTGGTTTCAAGGGAAGATATATGTGCCTCAAAGTCTAGACCTACACAGACAGATCGTAGCCCTTTGCCATGACACTCAGATCGCAGGATACCTCGGATGCTGGAAGACACTAGAACTGGTGTCCTGGAATTACTGGTGGCCTCAGATGTCTAGGTACATTGGGCAGTATATAAGTACCTGTAATCTTTACCTCCAGACAAAACCTTAGCAATATTCTCTAGTTGGTGAGCTATAACCACTCTCTGTACTGAATGCATAGTGGGATATGCTCAGCATTGATTTTGTGGTCGAACTCCCAGAGTCCTCTGGACATGATGCTATCATGACTATCATGGATTCTGTTTCCAAAAGGGTGCACTTCATTCCAACACACACAATGGTCACAGTGAAAGGAGCAACTAGACTTTTCCTCCATTACATCTAGAAACTCCATGGCCTCCTGAAACATGTTGTCTCTGACCGTGGACCCCAATTCATGGCTTCATTCACTAAGGAACTGTACAGGCTACTAGGTATACAACTATCCTCCTCTACAGCTTGACATTCCCAGATGAATGGACAAATGGAATGCGTCAACCAGAAGCTCGGCCAATTCCTCTGTCTATTTGTCAACAAATGACAGGATGACTAGTACAACCTCCTACCTATTGCAGAGTTCTAGCACAACAACCATGTCCACTCCACAATGCAGTAATCTCTGTTCCTACTGGACACTGGATAGATTCCTCATATAGGCTTTGAGCTAAGACAGAACCCCTCTAGTCTAGAAACAGTCAATGAATTCACGAAGAGGATGAAATCTGCCACTGAAGAGGCCAAGTTAGCAATCCACAAGGCACAGGAAGACATGACGCAGTACTACAATTGAAAGAGGACTCCGGCCCCCGTGTTCAAACCTGGGGACTAGGTATACTTAGATACATCAGACATCAAAATGATACATCTATCTCTGAAGTTGTCACATCGCAGACTAGGACCCTTCGAAATAAAATGCCAAGTAGGACTGTTAGCCTACCATTTCAAGTTACCCCATGGAATGAGGCAGTTGTACCCAGTGTTCAACATGGTAAAGTTGTCTGTCACTCTGGAAGATCCAATCCCAGGGAGAAAGCCACAAGCCCTGCTGCCATTTATTGTCGTTGACAGAGAAAAGAAGTAGGAGGTAAAAGAGATATTAGATAGTCGCTGGCACTGGAGGAGGTTCCAGTTCCTGGTCAAGTGGAAGGGTTTCAGTAGAGAACACAACTCTTGGGAGGTAGTCTCCAATGTCAAGGCACTGGACCTCGTTGCAGAGTACTACTGGAAGCATCCAGCTGCCCAAGACACATCTACTAGATAGACTTTTATGCCATTTTTAATCCTAGAACTATTGCTTTGAGATACAGCAACCTTAGAGGGGGGATAAATGTAAGGGGACCCCTCACATATGACTCTGGAGCATCTCCTGTTGTCTCCCAACACAATTTCATTGTGCAGACCCTGGTTACCAAAGAATGAAGAAACTAGAACACAAGGATACTATAGTATATATATTGTAGATTATTTCCTCCAGAAGCCTCATCTAATTCTCTGAGGAATCTCCTGGAGGTGGTGTCACAGTTGTGCTATGGACCAGTAGTCACATACTGTATGGTTTACCACTATACCAAAAGGGCGATGTTAGCAAGGCTACTTGCTAACAAGGGTCCAGCTATTTATGTAGTTCATTTGAACAGGTATTTTGTTATACCTCTATGATACTATTTAGTAGTCACTTTTCTGTAACAGATAGGTTGTAACATATTTCATAGTATAATTTAACTGAGGAATCTCCTAGAGCACTCTGTCCCAGTTGCCCTTACACTAGTGTTTTTACTCCTCTAACCTATTTTGGCTTCACCAACATTCGATCTTCATTATCTTTTTCTACTCCTTCTTGCCAGTCTGGTCTTCTGCTTAGTCCATCTGCCTTCCCCATACTTTTCCCTGGAACTTAAAGCAAAGTTAAAATGTAATAGGTATAAGACCTATCTTGCTTGTCTTTAGTTTAACTTTTGGCCTATCATGAAGTACTGGAGGTTTTTGTGGTCTGTCTAGATTTCAATTTCTAGCTTTATCCCTTTCAAATAGTGTCTTCATGCTTCTAGACACCTGATTACTACCAACATCTCTTTATTGTGAATTTCATAGTTTTGCTCTATGGCATTCAGTAATTTAGAGATGAAGGCCACTGGCCTCCATTTCTCGTTCTCACATTTTGGAGTGACCCTGCAGCAGATCAAATATTACTATGTAATATTTGGCCTTATCCCCATTGTTCTAAGTGCACTCTATTGCCGCCTAACGCACTTTCATTGTTCAGACCCTGGTTACCAAATACAGGAATACAAGGACACTGTAACATATATAATATAGATTATTCCCCCCAGGAGCCTTATTTAATTCTCTGAGGAATCTCCTAGAGGTAGGTTGTAACATATTTCATAAACCATAATTTAACTAAGGAATCTTCTAGAGCTCTACTCTGGTCGCCCTTACAGCAGAATTAGATCTCATTACTAGAGCCCCTGGGATTCTCAGTGGACAGCCACCCTCAGGTCACCCTCCACTGACAAACTCCAGCCCTCTGAGTGCTCCACTCCAAGAAAGATGTCGCTCTCTACAAACACCCCTTGGGTGTAGCCAATGCCCTGGGCTACCTGTAACACTTGGCCCCGGAGCAGTTCAGCTGTAATGAGGAAAAAATCTTCTAGACCCTTGTCTTCTTCAAGGATAGATGAGCTGTAAAGTGGTCTGAGAACCTCTTTTGCCAGGAGGCGGACACTGGCATTTTTTCTATTCAGTCCTGGACCCTTGTGGTAAAGTTCCATTGAGGCCTCAAGTTGAACATCTAGAGCCAAATTGCCACCATGCTCTTTGAATGACCCACAGACATAGATCTGAAGGCTTGGTATGTAGTTGCCCAGAGGATTAACCAGGCGCAGTTGGCAAACAAGGCCTTTCAATCCACACTCCAGATGACAACCTTAGCTCCCTTGTGCTCTGCCCCACCTCGGTCAACCCCTCTCTCAATGTTCCACCCTTCTCAGCTGGCTCTGCCCCCCATTCCACCAAGGCCCCCTCCACCTACACTGTCTAGAGGAATACCTATGGATGTAGATACAGTTTGGAAAACATGCTTCTTACCTCCACAAGGGTGCTATCAATGCAGAGAGGCTAACCATCTTGCAAAGGACTGCCCCATCGTTTGAATGTCCAAAGGTTAACTGTGGAGCAAATAGAGGAATTAATTGAAGACTTGATGGCTCTGAAAGATGCAATAGAGAAAGAGGAAAGATGCTCCATCCCTGAGGAGGATTTTGTTTAGTGCGGTCAGCAAAAAGTGTACCCTGGTTGCTATCAGTAAATAGGTTTGCTATATTGAACATAGAAGAAGTTAATACAGATAATTGTAAACCTATAGTCATACCCCCTCCTTTGCTCTAGTCAAGAAAGCTCTGTCTCTGAGACCCAAATGGGAAAAGAGACTCCCCAAATAACTCTCTACCAATGCTCTCGATGCCTATAGAATGTCCATTGTTCTCTCTATTGAGATCAGTACTACCGACACCAGCAAGGTGCACTCTGTCAAGGCACTTTTGGACTCCAGAGCTATGGGTAGCTTCATAGATAAAGATTTTGTCCATACAAAGAGTATTAGCACTCAGAGCATCTCTTGCCCCATACTAGTGTACAACATAGATGGCTCCCCCAATGAAACAAGGCAGATCTCTGAAGTAGTAGATGTAGTTCTCCATCACAAGACCCACTCTGAAAGGACACTCCTCGCTGTCTCTAGCCTTGGAAAGCAAAGCATGATCCTTGGCTATACTTGGCTCAAGGACCACAATCCTGAGGTCGATTAGCAAACCAGAGAAGTATAGATGAACCAATGCCCCCCTCAATGCAAAGGATATCATGTGATATACAAGAAACAAGCATCATGGAGGAAAACAGAGGCTAGAGCCATTAACATTTGTCAATCCAGACCCCCCGCTGGAGTATATGGAAGACTCAGAAGAGGATGAGAACCCCCTCTAGACATGGTTTGCAAAGGAGAACTTTGACATCCTCCCAGAGCACAGACAGTAGGACCATACTATTGAGCTCATTCCAGGCTTGGTGCCTAAGTCGTCAAAACTCTGTCTTTGGTAGAACAAAAGGAGTTAGATTCCTTTCTGGAGGAGAACCTGTGCACTGGACAAATTTGCCCTTCCAAATCTCCCATGACAGCTCCAGTGTTCTTCATCAAGAAGAAGGATAGCTCACTCCAGTTAGTTCAAGACTATCAGGCACTTAACTCCATGATAGTCAAGAACAAGTATCCTCTCCCACTGATCTCTAAACTCGTGTCCCAACTCTGAGGAGCTAGATACTTTACCAAGCTGGATGTCCATTAGGGTTTCAACAACGTCCACATTAAGCCTAGAGATGAGTAAAAGGCAGCCTTCTGGACCAATCGAGGTATGTTCGAATCCTTGGTAATATTCTTTGGGATAACCAACAGTCCAGCTACCTTCCAAACCATGATAAACGACATCTTTCGAGACCTTATAGCAGAAGGCATTATGGTGGTGTATCTGGACAATATCCTGATCTTTACTAGGACAGAGGAGGAGCACGCAAAGGCTATCTAACAGGTACTATAGGTCTTATAGGAAAACAAACTCTTTCTTTGCCCAGAGAAATGTGAGTTCTTCAAGAAGCAAATCAAGTACTTAGGACTAGTCATCTTGGAGAACCAGGTTTCCATGGATCCGGTCAAGGTTGTAGGAGTCCGAGAGTAGCCTACTCTGGAGAACAAGATGGACATTTAGGCTTTCCTAGACTTCTACTGTAGGTTCATTCAAGACTTCTTTGCCAAAGCATAGCCTCTCTTTGACCTAATGCACTTTGAACAAGTCTGGACGTGGAGTGAAAGAGAATAGGCAGCCTTTGAGGACCTCAAAATAGTGGTGACCACTGCTCTGGTGTTAATATCCCCTCAGGACTCAGAGTCCTTCCAGATTAAAGTAGACAGCTCAGACTTTGCTACTGGAGCAGTTTTGTCTCAACAGTCAGTGACCAATGGAAAATGGCACCCCATAGCATTCTATAGCAAATCCTTGTCCTCTGTGGAATGGAACTACGGAATCCACAACAAGGAAATGCTAGCCATTATCCATGCATTAGAAGAGTGGAGACACTTCCTAGAAGAAGCAATCTATCTGGTGGAGATCTAGACTAATCACAAGAACCTTGAGTACTTTATGACAGCCAAGAAACTTAACTATTGGCAAGCCTGCTGGTCCTTGCACCTGGCTAGGTTTGACTTTCTCCTTCACTACCATCTGTCAGCATCTAAAGTCCGATGACCAGAATTAAGCCAACTGTCTCTTTGTTCAGAGTTTAACAAAGAGAACTCGATGGGGTTCTCGCTTAATTCTCTACTACTTATATATTTTACTACTGTGGCTATGCGCTTGTTCTCCCATGGTCCTCATGTTACTCTAGTCATGTGATACCTTGTGACTGTGACTTGTGATGTGACCATCTGTGACCATCCCTCACACTATTGTGACAAAGTCACGTGATACTTTCCCATGCTCCATCTTGTAGTTATAAATAAGAAAAGAAAAGAAAAGAAATATAAATAATGACTTAGCCAATTTGCCAAGTCATGACACCATCCTAGACATACCATGGGCAAACCAGACACGTTGTCAAGGAGGGCTAATCATGGAAACAAAGCCTTGGATAACAAGAACATAGTTCTCCTTCGACTGGAATTTCTAGCATTGTGTACCCTAGAAGGGCTAGAACTGACAGGCATAGAACAGCAGATCTTGTCTGACATACACAAGGGGAACTGGAAGGGAGACCAAGTGGAACCTATAGCTAGGACAGCAAGAGAGCTCTGGGGCTCTGCTAATGGGACAGTGTACTCCTTGGAGTGGTCAAACATAAACAGCCTGCTCCGATTCCAAGGGAAGATATATATACTGCAGAGTTTGGACCTACACAGACAGGTAGTAGCCTTTTGCTATGACACTCAGATCGCAGGACACCCTAGACGCTAGAAGATACTAGAACTGGTGTCCTAGAACTACTGGTGGCCTCAGATGTCTAGGTACATTGGGCAGTATGTAAGTACCTGTGATCTTTACCTCCAAACGAAACCTTAGTGATATTCTCCAGTTGGCGAGCTATAACTGCTCTCTGTACTAGATACATAGTAGGATATGCTCAGCATTGATTTTGTGGTCGAACTCCCAGAGTCCTCTGGACATGATGCCATCATGACTATCATGGATTCTGTCTCCAAAAGGATGCACTTCATTCCAATACACATAATGGTCATAGTGGAAGGAGTAGCCAGACTCTTCCTCTATTACATCTGGAAACTCCATGGTCTCCTGAAATGTGTTGTCTCTGACCATGGACCCCAATTCATAGCTTCATTCACTAAGGAACTGTATAGGCTACTAGGTATATGACTATTCTCCTCTATAGCTTGGCACCCCCAGATGGATGGACAAACAGAATGCGTCAACTAGGAGCTCAACCAATTCCTCTGTCTATTTGTCAACAAATGACAGGATGACTGGTATGACCTCCTACCTATTGCAGAGTTCCAGCACAACAACCACATTCACTCTGCAATGCGACAACCTCTATTCTTGCTGGACATGGGATGAGTCCCTTGTATGGGTTTCAAGCCATGACAGAACCCCTTAGGCCTGGAAACAGTCAATGAATTTACTATGAGGATGAAGTTCACTGAAAGGGTGCAAAAGGGAATTGTATACTGGGACAAACAAAACTATGCTGTGCTAGCTCCCAATTGCGTGCTAAAGGTCTGAGAGGAGATAATCAAAGATGAAGGTTTATAAATAATTAGAAAATAAGAATTATATGCAGCTCCAATAAAATATACGTTGGTGGTTGTGAAAGGATTGTAAGATCTCTCTAGATCATCATCATATAGCCTCCCTAAGGTGTCAATCTTTATACACTGTGACAAAAGCTCCTCTAGAAAATACAGTTAGTTGATCACTCATGGACCTTCCACACTCAGTTGCCCCCTTGTCTGTACCCCCAACACTGAACCTTATGGGTGTGATGCAATCCAAGTGTGTACCTAGCCAAGCTTTCCTAGCCTACTGTTCTCTCTGAAGCCTGCCTGAGTTGCATCTACATCTTCTCCCTAGATCGAGTTCTGGGTATATTCTGTGTTTTTCTCAAGACACCCCACTAGTCCCAGTCTTCTTACTCTCAATAGATCTGTATTTACGATTCTAGAGGCAGTGTAGATGGAGGTAGAAGTCAAGAGGTTTCTCTTCTATCCAACTGTATACTGGATACTATATTAAAATGATTACAAAGCCCCAAAACTCAAGGAATAAAATATAAAAAGGAAACTATTACTACTTTTGATATTCCCTCAGTTTCTTCTCATGCTAAGTCCATCCAAATCCCCACTGATGATGCGTCCTTGTGGTGACACATCCTCTTCATCAAATCCTTTCCATTAAAGATGATGCGTCTTCATTGTTGCTTCTCTCTAGAATATTCTTCCTGATCTCCTATCACTCCCTTTGAGGTTGCTTTGTAAGGGGGCCCTCCTTGGTCACCTGTTAAGTAGTCAGTAAGCTCCACTCAATGTCAAGTATCTCTGAGTCACATCCTAGGGCTCATTTATCTAAATATAATTGATCTGATGCCATCAATGCTTAATTGCAATCAGAGTCTATTTATCTAAGTCTATCATCTGAACACTACCAGTTCTAGAGTCCTAGTTTACCATATCTCTAAGTCAATACCATCCCATAATGGATCTAGAGCATAGTCCTTTTATGACTTTCTTCTTAAACCTGATGCCAGCTCACCCTGCTTGCCTCCCAAGGTATCAACATGAGCTCTGGTTTGATTCTCCCTTGCTCAATGTCTTTATTATATAGTAGTATGTTCTGAGGATATAGAAAGGGTTCTAGAGCGAACTCTAATCAAGAATTTGTTGTTATAAAGTATATCAAATGTTACCTTCCAGAGAAAATTCGCTTGCAGTGTAATACTACTACCAAGGAAGCCAAGTCTACAATCTGCAAGGCACAGGAAAATATGGCGCGGTACTATAATTGAAGAAGGTCTCCAGCCCCCATGTTCAAACCCAGAGACTGGGTATACTTAAACATGTCAGATATCAAAACAACATATTCATCTCCAAAGTTGTCATATTGCAGACTAGGACCATTCGAAGTTGAACACCAAGTAGGACCATCAGTCTACCACCTCAAGTTATCTCACGAAATGAGACAGTTGCACCTAGTGTTTAATGTGGTAAAGTTGTCAGCCGCTCTGGAAGACCTGATACCAGGAAGGAAGCTGCAAGCCCCACCACCACCTATTGTCGTTGACAGAGAACCAAAGTGGAAAGTGGAAGAGATATTAGATAGTCGCTGGCACTGGAGAAGGTTCCAGTTCCTGATCAAGTGGAAGGGCTTTAGCAGGAAACACAACTCTTAGGAAGTAGCCTCTGACATTAAGGCACCAGACCTCATCATGGAGTACTATCAAAAGCACCCAGCTGCCCCCAGACACATTTACTGGATGGACTTTGATACCCTTTTCAAGTCCAGAACTATTGCTTCAAGGCACAGCAACCTTAGAGAGGGGGTAAATGTAAGGGAACCCCTCATACATGACTCCAGAGCCCATATTAGCCCTCTGGAGTGACCCTGCAGCAGATCAAATATTACTATGTAATATTTGGCCTTATCCCCATTGTTCTAAGTGCACTCCATTGTCACCTAATGCACTTTCATTGTTCAGACCCTAGTTACCAAATGCAGGGACATGAGGATACTGTAACATATATAATGTAGATTATTCCCCCTAGGAGCCTCATCTAATTCTCTGAGAAATCTTCTGGAGGTAGGTTGTAACATATTTCATAAACTATAATTTAACTAAGGAATCTCCTGGAGCTCTACTCTGGTTGCCCTTACAACTCCCCCAGTTGCATAGTCTAAGGCATCTGCTTCTACTCTTATCTCTCTATCTATGTCTGGAATAACTAAGACTGGTTCTGTTGTGAACACTACTTTGAGTTTCTTCTTGCTCCTTTTCCTATTTCCATTTTTGCTTCTTTCTGACTAGCACATGTAGTGGTGCTGCTATTCTAGCGAAGTTTTTTATGAACCTCCTATAATAGTTGGCAAGGCCCAGAAATTTCTGCACTTCTTTAATGTTTCTAGGTGCTAGCCAGTTGAGGACTTCCTCCACCTTCTCTTTCTGTATCTCTACTCCCTTTGGACCAATTACTACTCCCAAGAATTCCACTTCTCTCACTTTCCACTTGTACTTTTCTGGTTTTACAAACAGATCATTTTTCTCTAGTCTTTTCAACACCTCCTCTACTAACTTATTATGTCCTTCCTCTGTGTCCATAGCTACCAAGATGTCGTCAATAAAGGTTGCTATGTCCCCTTGGTTTATAAGGTCCTAGAATATGTCATTCATCATTGTTTGGAAGGTGGCAGGGGAGTTTGTTAGCCCAAAGTATATGACTGTGGGTTCATAGGCTCTGATGTGCATTGTGAATGCTGCCTTCTATTTGTCTCCTTCTCTGATCCTAACGTTGTTGTAACCCCATCTTAGATCTAGCTTTGTAAATACCTTTCTCTTTCCCACTCTATCTAATATATCTGCTATGAGAGGAAGAGAGTATTCATTTTTTATTGTCTACTGGTTTATATGTTGATAATCCTATACTATTCTTCATTTCCTATTCTTTTTTGCCACAAAGTGAACTGGTGTAAGGGCAACTGGGCACAAGACTCCAGGAGAATCCTCAGATATATTACAGTCTATGGTTATAATACAACTCACCTCCAGGAGAATCCTCAGAGATTAGGATAAGGCTCCTGAAGGGATGTTCTATACTATATACTGGGTTTGCATTCTAAGTGTCAGGGTCTCTGTGATCAGAGCTATACTAGTGTGTTTAAGTATTACTTTAGTAATACTTGAACAGGCTTAGACTGCTCCGGAGTGTTACTTTGCAGTTTAAGGGTAGAGATAGAGCTATTCCCTTACAACTGGTAATGTTTGAGGTGACTTAGAAGGTCAAATATACCCTTTTCTTAGCTGATTCTCTACAAATTCCTATACCTCCTCTCTTTCCTCCCTCGACAATGAGTATACTTTCTCTTTTCTTGGCATAAACCTCCCCTTCAACTCTATTGCATGATCCCAGGCCTTTTGTACTGGCATCCTTTCTGATTCCCTTTTCCCAAAGACTTTTTTCTACTTCCAAAATTTTTAGGTACCAACTCTTTTAGTGTTTCTTCATCCTCATCTTTCTTTACTTTCTTTTTCTTTTCTTCTGGCTTTCTCTTCCCACAGATAGGTAGATACCTTGTCATTTTTACTTCCCCTTTTTCCCAATTTATTTCTGGATTGTGGGTGGCCAATCATGGCATCCCTAATATGACCTCCATTTTTCCCAGGTTGCATATGTCTATTCTTACTCTTTCTATATGTTCTTTAAAGAACATGTTGTACTCAACTTGGTGCATTATTACTTCTTCCACATTCACTGTTCCATCTATGTTTTTAACTAGAAGAGGATTCTTTATTTTCTCTATTTTAAACCCCTTTTCTCTTGCAAAGGTTGTATCTATGAATAGACCTGTTGCTCCACTGTCCAGCAGAGCTTTTACTGCCACCTCTTCATGACTTTCCAACTTTTCTAACCCCACCTTTATCCAGACTTCTCTTAGCAGCTGTAGTGTACACCACACATCTCTTACTCTCTCAGTAGTATTGGTTGAATTTAATTTATTACCCAATTTTTCTAGGTGCAATATACTATATGGATTATTAGAGGCCAGCTAAGAGCTTACTGTCCTCCATTTTCTTTTGTCAACTTCTGCAGCATCTCCACTACTCTTGCTTTATTTCTTTCCCAACAATTCCTGGCTATATGGTCAAACTTCCCACAATAATAGCATGTCCTATCCCCTCCTTTTCCCCTATCGACATCCATTGCATTTGGGTCTCTCCTTGGACCCGATTGATTTCCCCCTCTATTGACTGTATTTCCTCCCCCTCTATATCCTCTACTCATTTCCCCTTGTCTCCACATTATCTGTCCCCCTCTTTCTCCATATGATCCTCTCCCATAACCTCCCCTTGGCTGTGCATTTCTCCCTAGCATTCTCTCCTCCACTCTACTTTGCCTTTGGTTTTTGTCCAACCTCACTGCTTTTTCTTGCCACTCTCCTATGGTGGATAGCAGTTTCTCTGCTTTGGCCAACTTCCTCCTGATGGTTCCATTTAATCCTTTTTTAAATTCTTTGATAAGAGGTCTTCTCTCATAGCTGCTCCTCTTGGTGACCTTTTTAAATTCTTGGACATACTTGTCGTACATCCTTCTCCCTTGCTCTATCATCTGCAACTGCTCTACCTTTCTTTCCTCTTCTGATGTCTCTCTGAATTCATTTCTTATTTTTGTGAACAACCTCTCTGTTGTTTCAATTTCTAACTCTCCCTTGGCCAGTTTATCTAATAAGTTGTCCTTCCATGCTTCCGCCACTTCTCCTTGTATGTACGATAACACCCAAGAAATTTGGGTTGTCGCTGCTTCCTTATTCATCTTCATCCTCAAGTATAAGTAAGCTGTATTAATAAATGTGCTCACTTCCTCCATCTTTCTACTAAACATTAGGGGTCTTGCAACCTCTACTCTGCTTCCCTGCTGTTGGGGAAGCATGGTGTTGACCTGCTGTTGCAAGGTGGTGATCATAGAGAGAAGTTATTTCTCTCTGCTAGGTGGTGGTGGGTGAGGGGCAGGTGCTAGGATGGTTTCCCTTGTTGCTATTGTTGTTGTTGCTAAGACATTTTGTGTGATAGTGGTGATGGCGATGGTGATGATAATAGGGATGATGATTCGTATTCTAACAATTCTTGATCCAGGATAACTACCTAAGGCTATGTCCAATAGAGCATGCAATCTTTACCTGTTTGGAGTCCTACTGCCTTACTAACTACTACCCTAATCAAAATGTATACAATTGCCCCTAAGAAGGGAACCCATAAGCTAAGTGGCTTCCTAAAGAATAACCACCAATCTCCTACATGTACCACTTACAATGGAGTGTAGCATAGAGTTTATACAAAGAAATAGGTAAAGAACAATGTCTGATTATGAGGTCAGGACTTGAATAGAGCACTCAGACTTAGTACCTAGTCTTCTCCCTCAGTCCCTAACTAACTGACAAGTCCCCTTTACAGCTAGGGCCCACTATCCAAGATACTTGTGAGTATTGTACTCACTAGCAAGAAAGATAAGAGAATAAGTGGATGGTGAGGTCGTGAGGTGCAAGCTCATTATTGGGTATTGAGTTCTTATGTTATCAATGGGCTGTGATAGCTCTTAGTGATTACCCTAGATGGATGTTCAGAAAGAACTTAATGGAGTTCTTCATTAGATTGCTCAACTACTTATACTACTTTACAAGTAGCTATACACTATTAACCCACAATCACATGTCCTTCTGGAATTTTCTATAATTATGTGCCCCTGCCACATGATATGATTACCTAAGTTCCCATGCTATTTATATCTTGACTCCATTGTATGACTTGATATTGTGAATTAAGTGTTTTAAAAGTGCAGGAAACCATTTCCTCTTTGGGGCGCTGTTACGCTGCTAGAGAATTTTCTGCGGAAATGTAGCATGGGATAAAAGTTATAACCCTGGATTTTGCTATTGGAATCCACTCTAGAGACTTCCTACAAGCCCCAGACATAATCTAGACCCAAGATTGGG
>Ga0153968_1000034_pt1 | contig 19055 bp, 10 predicted proteins | sample TSGA052MetaG_FD_104729 | JGI IMG/M metagenome (GOLD analysis project Ga0153968, IMG submission 104729) | Attine ant fungus gardens microbial communities from Georgia, USA - TSGA052 MetaG | ecosystem: Host-associated > Fungi > Mycelium > Unclassified | place: USA: Georgia, George L Smith State... | reverse complement strand
TGGTTAAGTTATCACTATTTTAAGTACAAAGGCACTACCATATGTAGAACAATAGGTAGTAGCATGTGATGATCTGTCCTAGTGCACAGACCATCACAATTCTGTATATAAGGACTCATTGTTAAGACTCTAGACCTCACAGTTGAATATGCATTTCAACTTAAAGTCTATATCTAACACTTGATATTTTCATGCTCCTTCTTAAAGAATCTGGTTAAGGTTTTCAGTAAAGTTATATTGGAGGAGAGATGTTAACGAGACTTTGAGTAGCACCCTTGAGATTGTCCTAAGACAAATAAGAGTACTGATTCCTCAGAGTAAGATTTTATAGAGGGAATACAGAAAGAGAGAACTTGCCATTCCCTTCTCTGTCTGGTCTGTATTTATCCTAACTAGGTACAGTGACTACGTTACAATATGGTAACACTAGTTGTAAGGGTGACTAGTTAAGTAACAGTCCAGTGACAGAAGTGCTAAAGGTGACAAGTCGAGTCAGTGTCCTAATAATGGGTTAGTCCGGTGTTGTCCCATTTGGCACAAGTCTAACAAGAAAGAGAAGGATAGTCCAAGAATTCTCCGAAGAGTCCTATCCATTCTATGAGTCTATTGTCTCTTAGAGTCTTCAGACATTATTTGATGCATTATTGCATAATAATGTCCTTGTCTAGCATTGCCAACATCTCGTCTATTAACCACTCATTATCAGACCATGACTAATAATAGTTGTAATCCCACTTGATATTCATAACACTCATAGTCTGAGGATTAGATCTCAGACTTAACAACATCTCTTGTTACTGTCTAAAACTCACTTTCTAAGCCTTTTTGAATATTCCAATATCAAATCACAAATCAGTAAGTGGCCTTTTGTGATACAGATATCAAAGAGGCACTGAGCTAGGACCCCAAGAGTATGGCACATGCCAACATGGATAGTAACCCTCATTAGAGCCTACAACCTAATAGTTTCCTCTATTACAAAGGTTAAAAATATGTACCTGACTGTGACCATTTGCAACTTCGAGTACTAAAAGCTAAACACGACCACATTCTAGTAAGGCACCTGGGACAGAATAAGATCTATTAACTCATCTGTTATTACACTGCAAGCAAATTTTCTATGGAAGATAACATTTGATACACTTTATAACAATGAATTCTTGATTAGAGTTCGCTCTAGAACCCTTTCTATATTCTCAGAATGTACTACTATATAATCAAGACATTGAGCAAGAGAGAATCAAACCAGAGCTCATGTTGATACCTCGGGAGGCAAGCAGGATGAGCTAGCATCAGGTTTAGGAAGAAAGTCATAGAAGAACTACACTCTAGATCTATTATGGGATGGAACTGACTTAGAGATATGGCGAATGGAGACTCTAGAACCAGTAGTATTCGGACGACGGACTTAGATAAATAGACTTTGATTGCAATTAAGCATTGATGGCATTAGATTAATTATATTTAGATAAATGAGTCCTAGAACATGACTCAGAGATACTAGACATTGAGTGGGGCTTACTGACTACTTAATAGGTAACCAAGGAGGGCCCTCTTACAAAGCAACATCAAAGGGAGTGATGGGAAATCAGGAAGAATATTCTAAAGAGAAGCGATGATAAAGATGTGTTATCTTTAATAGGAAGGATTTGATAAAGAGGATGCATTACCATAAGGATGTGTCATCACTGGGAATTGGGACAAACTTAGCATGAGAAAAGGTTGAAGGAACATCAAAAGTAGTAATAGTTTCCTTTTTATATTTTATTCCTTAAGTTTCAGGGCTTTGTAATCATTTTAATATAGTATCCGGTGTACAGTTGGATAAAGGACAAACCTCTTGACTCCTACCTCCATCTACACTGCCTCTGGAATTGTAAATGCAGATCTATTAAGAGTAAAAAGACTGGGACCAATGGAATATCTTGAGAAGAACATAGAATATACCTAGAACTCGATCTAGGGAGAAGATGTAGATGCAACTCGGGTAGGCTTCGGAAAGGACAGCAGGCTGGGAAAGCTTGGCTAGGTGCATACTTGGATTGCATCACACCCATAAGGTTTGGTGTTGGGGGTGCAGACAAGGGGACAACTGAGTATGGAGGGTCCATGAGTAATCAACTAACTGTATTTTCCAGAGGAGCTTTTGTCATGGTGTGTAAAGGTTGACACCTTAGGAAGGCTATGCGATGACAATCTAGAGAGATCTTACAATCCTTTTACAACCACCAACATATATTTTATTGGAGCTGCATATAATTCCTACTTTCTAATTATTTATAAACCTTCAACTTTGATAATTTCCCCTCAAACCTTTAGCACACAATTGGGAGCTGGCACATCATTATTTTGTTTGTCCTAGTATACAATTCCCTTTCACACCCTTTTACCATCATAACTTCAATTGGCCTAAACTCTGGGAATTCATAAACGACTATGTGAGCTCTTGTTTAGTATGTTCCCAGAACAAAGCAAGATACCACAAACTATATGGGTTGTTGAAGCAATTACCAGTTCCTCCACAACCCTGGGAGTCCATATCTATGGACTTTATTGGGCGGCTATATAGAAATCCTTGTTGTAGTGAACAGACTTATGAAACAAGTAGTTTTCATCTCCATCACAAGATTAATCAATGCAGTAACACTAGTGGAGCTATTCATAGTACACGTCTTCTTGAAGCATAGGGCACCATTACACATTACTTCTGACCATGGTGTGGAATTTGTGTCTAAGTTCTTCAAATCCTTAGCTCATAGACTAGAAATAAAACTACATTTTACCTCAGGATACTACTTGGAAGCAGACAGCCAGACTGAATGCACTAACCAGACCCTAGAACAATTCTTGAGGATATACTGTAACTATCAGCAGTCAAATTGGGCTCAGTTATTACCACTGGCAGAATTCACTTACAATAACACATTCTCAGCAACTACAGGAGTATCTCTATTCCTTGCGAACAAAGGCTATCACCCTAAGTCCCAGATAATTGTTGAGTAATCCTCTATTTCAGTGGCAACTAATGAGTATCTATAAGGATTAGCAGATATCCAGGCAAAACTCAAACTTTCCATCTTGGAAGCCCAATATTAATATCAACTGCCTACTGATAAGAAATGTTCCCTAGCTCCAAAAATCCATGTTGGAGATCTGGTATTCATCCTAGCAAAATTTATCAAGATAACCCAGCCTTCAAAGAAACTGGCAGAATGATTCCTAGGTCCATTCAAGGTAATTGGTCAACCAGAAACATATTCCTATCTCATAAAACTACTGACTCATCTCAGATCAGTCTATCTGGTCTTCTACATCTCCCAACTGGAACCAATGCATACTAGTCTGACCCCAAATTGTGAGAGCATACCACCACTACTAGTAGTCGTCAATGGAAACCTAGAGTTTGAGATAGAAAGAGTTCTGGACTCAAAATTAGACTACCGGAAGAAGAACCCATTAATGTACTATATACAGTGGGCAAGTTATGAAGGTTTCTCCAAGGAGTACTCCTGGGTACCAGTGGTCGACCTCAAAAATGCAATGGAACTCATAGCCAAGTTCCACTGAGACTATCTCCAGAAATCCTCTCTAAGTGACTGATTGACATACTAGCAAATGTCAAGGAATAAATCATGTTTGATAGCCACAAGGGTGTGGCCATAAAGGGAGGGCACTGTCACAATTGCATGACACCTCATTAACTGCTGGTGACTGTACGTTTGCTCTGTGTATATACATTGTTATTATCACCATCAACCTACTCTCCTATGCAATTCCCAAGCCCTAACTTTTCCAAGAACTACCTGAAAATCCTACTCCGTCTTTATTCATCCTATATAAATTTAGTATGGACTACCTAGTATACTTAGCTTTGTTCTCAACTTGGTATACCTCTCTAATTTATACTCTTGCTATTTAACTCAGAGGTCTATTCTTCTTTCTGTCCAGTCCTCTCAATTGGGTACAGTGTAACTCCCCTTATTCAAGAATCCTCTTCTTCAACCCACCAGGAGGATGGCATCTGTCACATGAGGTAAAGTAAAAAACCAATGATAGTCTGAAAGCACTTTTGAAGGCCATAGTCAACTAGTCCAGTGTGGTTTAGTAGGTAGTAGCCAGTAGGTAGGGGCATTGGTGCTAGTCATGTATTTTGCATGCAAAGTCAATGCAAGATACTTCTTAGGTAATCTGATTGATTGATATAGATCTACTGTCCCTGGCATATTATGCATATGTAGAGAAATTTGGATAGAGTGCCTAAATCCCTGCATTCTCACTGTGCTATGAACTGTGACTTTATGTTGTTGAGTACTTTGATGTCCAGCCCACAAAAGAAGGTGTCATCTATATAGACAACTATGATGACAGTATTGGTTTTTGTTTTTCTATAGCAAAAAATTCCTGCTTTATTTTTAAGTCATTCAAAACTAAGCCTTTTTATAGAGATATCGAGTTGTTGCTACCATGCCAACCCAGCTTGCTTAAGACCATAAATAGCTCAATGGAGCCTGAGGACTGTGGTTTTATCTTTGATAAAACCTTCAGGTTGTTCCATGTAGATCTCTTTATTAAGTTCTCTATAAAGATATGTGTTTCGAATGTCTAGGTCTGTAATATGCCAATTTTCCAACACTGCTAACCCTAGTATTAGTCTGATAGTTTCAAAATGCACTACTAGTGAGTAAATGTCATTATAGTCTGTTCCTGCATGCTCAGAAAAACCCTTTGCAACTAGGTGTGCCTTCTTTTGTCTGTCTGATTTGATGTCAAAGACCCAACAACATTTAATTGTTTGCTTCTTGACAAAGTATCTCTCTACCTCTTTGAATGTTCCTCTTTGCTATCATGCTAGACAGCCATTTAGGCAATAAATGTGATATTTTTTACCATAATAACAAGAATAACTAGCTCAAGAGATGAGTTTGGCCCTCCAAAGATATTGTTAGATGCCTAGTCGTGGACTCAAGCATACCACTTGAGTAGCAGAGTAGTGGCTGTGACCACCACTACAGAGACCTCATAAGCATTGTCTAGAGAATTTCATAACAGATCTATAACAGAACTTCTCTCTAGAGTGCTCTCGAGAGTGGAAAGGACCTTAGAAGATATTTTTTATAAGGATAATATCATATCTTGGTGACAGTGACTTATTTATAATATCTAGGTTACCATCAGAGCAGGACCATCATCACTGATGGCTAATTATAGCAATAATTAGCAAGACAAGTTCTTTTGAGGGCTGTATTGCAAACCTAACAGAAGAAGACTAAGGCTTGAAGATGTGATGAGGTATAGAGGAGTAGTAAAAGAACTAGAGAGGTCAGACAGAGAGGTCAGATAGTGAGATAAAAGAAGAGGTATTTGATGAAGACAACATGCTTGAGAGCAAGACAACTCGAGATTGCTATTTTTTGCTATGGCCCATCAAAAGGCTTAAGAGCCACTTATCATTCAGAGAAGAAACCCAGGAGTAGGATTAGAGGAGTGGGGAGTGGTAGCCAAGTGATCGGGAGAGGTGCTGTCTCATTATTTCTCTCTTATTATCTTTGGAAATTTGGAAGTTTTCTTTGTTTCTTTTCTTTTGTTGTATCATTGCTTTGTAATCCTAATAAAATACTCTTCCCCCATTGTCTCTCCTTCTGTTGCTCTGGAGTTGAAAGGCTATTTGAGTGATTTGAGGTTTTTCTTCTGTGTCTGCTTTATGAAAACTCTACAAAACTTCCCTCGAAGGGAGACTCAAGCCTCAACGGACTCAGGCATTTGCTTATGCTAGGAGCTAACCACTCGCTATGTGTTTTTGGAGTAGACTTCCAGTTGTATGGTCAGCTGAAGTAGAGCTTGTACAATAGCATAGAAGTTTTAGGTAGTACTGCTGTATTGATGGCAAGCTAGGCTACTAGACTAGATAAGGGCAGTAGTGTCATAGCGCAAGATGAACATGTACCTTAGGGATCCTATTATGGTAAGGGTTCACTTGAGTGAATACTAAAAACAGTTCTTCTTCTTAGGTTTCTATTTAATATGTTTTTGTTATTCCTTGGACATTCACCTTCAATAAGCTCTCTATTATTTGATTTATCTCTCCAGTGCCTACTTATTTAGTGCACAATTATGAAGCAGTTTGGAGATTTTACCTCTCTAACCTTGCTTTCACCTTTTTTTCATAATCAAACCTTTTGATCCCCATCAACGGCGAGCTAGACTACTAGACTAGATAAGGGTAGTAGTGTTACAATATGAGACAAACACGTGTCTTAGAGATCCTATTACAGTGAGATCTACCTTGAGTGGATTCATAAAAACTTTATTATCATTTCTTTTAGTTATTTGAGTTTTACCCCTCTATTTTCTCTTTTCTTAAAGCTTTCTTTGTTATTTGATTATCTCCCCAGTACCTACTTGTTTAGTACACAATTGTGAAATATCTCAGAGATCCCTTTCTACTTTCATTTGTTATTACTTTTGTTTTGTGATCAAATTCCCTTTGATCTCTATCAACGCTGTTACGCCACTAGAGAATTTTCTATGGAAATGTAGCATGGGATAAAAATTATAACCCTGGATTTCACTATTGGAACCCACTCTAGAGAACTCCTACAAGCCCCAGACATAATCTAGACCCAAGATTAGGTACTTCTATCAGGTAGTGGCCAAGCTGTCACATGCCAGAAAAGCATATACCTCAGGAGGCAAGACTAATGAGCTAGCATCAGGTTTATCAGAGACAAACTATCAATGTTGATACTTTAGAACTCAAATGTTAAAGGATATCTCTGGAATGCAATAGAATTTTAATCTAGAGTGGACTTGGACTAATATGACACCAAGACGACAGATCAAAAGTCTATTAGTGACTAGTGATCCCATCACTGCTGGACTCAGTTAAGAAGCAGACGTGCCGTAGAGCAACAGGAATATCAATTACCTTTGTATGCACTTGCACATGTTTCTAGATCATATTCGGAGTAGAAGGAAGCCGGTTCAGAGATTAGAGGATGTCGGGTAGGAGTGAAGTATGGAGGTGGAGTAGGAGTATATGGCTATGGCTGGTAGGCATAGAGAATAGGGAGGTGACATCTGTCATGTCCACATGGCAATGTCATAGAGGAGAGAAGTGAGAGAGGCTGAAAGAAGAAAGAGTTTCCTTTTTTATTTATTTTTAATTGAGTCTTATCAGTTTGTACTTTTAATATAATACTCAGAAAGCCTGAGAGAAAGGCAATGGAATCTTGACACCTGTCACCATCTCAAGGGCTCGAGAGTTGTCTTATGGCACTTTTCTGAGTTCTAAGTGAAGTAGTTGGGCTGTTGAGGAGACTGGAACTCTATATCCTACTTGGTCAAAAGACAAGACGCAGCGGTCACTCAGACAACCTTCTACAAAGTAGCAGGCCTGAAAAACCTGGCTAATCATCGACTCAGATCATATCACACCCATAAGGTTTGGTGTGGGAGTGCAGATGAGGGCTTGATTGAGTGTGATAAGGCCCATGAGTGGTTTACTGACTACTTTGATAGTGAGCTTATTACGGTATGTAAAGATGGACACCTTAGGGACACCATACAAAGAGGATCTAGATCGAGCTTACAATCCTTTCGAACATTTTTATCTTAATTATCACGCTAAGTTTCTATATTCTCTTTTTAATACCTTCATTCTTGATTCATTCCCACAAACTCTTTAGCATGCAATTGGGACCTAGTACCGCATCTTTAGCTCGTGCTAGGCTAATAGTCCCTTTTGTCCCCTTCAACGCTCTAAATTTATATTCTCTACCACTGTCAGACATTCATAACTGAACTGAGGTATGGTATTGGTTTTTGATGAAGGCAAGGAAATGCTTAGTAGCTTGGATTGCCTTGTCTTTTGTAATAAGCATTGATACCAAAGTATATGAGATGAAGTCGTTATAGAAGGTTATGAGATATCCCTGCCTATAATAACTTAGTACTGGGAAGGATTTTAAATCCAAGTGGATGAGTTGAAAGAGGTAAACTGCCCAATGATTAGAGCTAGGAAAACAATGATTAGGCATTTTCCTATTACAAACTTCATTCAGCCATATCTCTATCAATTCTTTGACAATTCTCATGGTCTCAAAGGCTACAGAAAGCTCTCAAAAATACCTTTCAATCGATGCCAGTCATATCTCAAGGTAATCAATATTGGCTGAGATATTAAGCAGATCAACTAGTAACCACTATGTTACTATTTATTAAATTGCTAATATCTTGGAAACTGCCATGATAAATGCTTCAGTTCTAGGCTCAGCAGAAGCTTTCTTTATAATGCTCAGAATGAGCCTAGAACAACCTTGAGGCAATTAATATTAGTAGAGATATGAAGACCTCAATGTTTGCACATAGACTTTATTAATTACCCATAAATAGTCATCTGTCCTTTTCTTAGAACAAAGGACAGCCTCCATATGGTTATGTTATCAATATTTTAAGTACAAAGGCACTACTATATATAGAACAATAGGTAATAGTATGTGATGATCTGTCCTAGTACATAAACCATCACAATCCTGTATATAAGGACTTCTTGTCTGAGGATTAGACCTCAGACTTAACAACATCTCTTGTCACTGTCTAAATTTGCTTATTAAACACTTTTAAATATCAACTCATCAATCACAAATCAAGTAAGTGACCATTTGTGATACTTCTCTTGTGTACACCTAGGACAAATTGAATCTTTGAAAAAGATTTAAACTTCAAAGAAGTCCATTACATGTTTTCTCGCCCTTCTGAGGGCTTCCCAGAATAGGTGCCCAAGATGGCAGTATATAGTATCATAATCTATTACAATGATAAGATGTGTACTTTGTTGGCTTAGCCAATCTATAGCCTACAGCACATATATTATGTCTTCTGACATTCTGGGTTTGAAGGTCATGAAAACGGCACCATTGTGCTTATTAACTGTGATTATTCTTCTGTTCCCAGAGATGCTAAGACTATTTTGCAGAAATTCCCCTAATGATAGCAGATGGCATATTAGGTCTTTACAATAAAATACATTGTCTAGAGTAGTTGCAATAGTATAGCTGTAATCATTAAGGTGTCTTAAGGTTACTGAACCTTTACCTGTAATGTATGTTGAGCCATTTGTGGTATGAATTGAAAGGGGTACAGCAATTGTCTCAAAAATAGTAAAATCATTTCTATCTCCTGTGAAGTACGCTAAGGCTTCTGAATCAAGTATCTAGAAGGGGGTAATGCTTTTAGACTATTGTCTTCTACTCTTACAGCTCTTGTAAGTAGAATAAGCAATGCTATAAACACAGAGCATAATTTGTGCATTTGGTAAGGTATAGAGGAGGCTACAGTGTACACTACTCCAGCTAGAAGTTAAGGTCCAACAATCCATAGCTAGGAGTATTTTAGCAGAGGTTTTGCACTCATAGAGTAAGTTTGCATATCTAATACCATTCTCAGCAAAGTAGGTATCCTCAATGTCTACATCATCCAAGAGTTCACTTGGGGAAGTACCTATAGTATGACTTTCTGACCTTAATGAAGGAGAGCCTAGTAATACTATATCAGCATCTTTGTCCCAAGGTATCCTAGTCCCAATGTAAGATGCTAGGGTGCTAGAGATTACTAGTTTATGCATTTTCTCTATAGACTTGTCCAAGCAAGATCGTTTTGCTGGATAGTCTGAGATAGGAGTAACTACAGCATTATCCAAGTTTGTCCTAGCAGTTATAGTAAGTAGGTTATTTTCAAGAGAAGTTGGGGATAGTGTACTAGTGGCATCATTTTCAAAGCCTCGGGCTCATTTCTGAGCCTGGTATGTGTTATGGACTTCCAAGGGAGCATCACTCTGATAGGTATGAGGAAAAACAAGAGGTTTTTTATGCAAGGTCATCAAGAAAGGCAATTCTGGTATTCTTAGAGTGTCAATGAATATGCTAAAGTATTGGGAATATCCCAAGCACATCTGACAAAGGTAACTGACCACATAAGTTGAGGTTAGGGACATCAGGGTAGGAGCAGTAGTTTGTTCAAGGTATATATAGGGATATTGCTACATATTCTGCTGTTTCTGCTTATTCCAACATTGGCCACTACACTTACCATGCAGCCTACTGGATGGTCTCTGGTTTTGCTACACATTCTGCTGCTGCTGGAACTAGGGGTCTTTACTCTTCCTCTAGATATTTAACAACTTCTTGGTATCCACATTCTACTAGGGTTGCCAATGCTTTCCCTTTGATGAGTGCTGTTGCCAATTCATGATAGTATTGCTTCAAATGGCTACAAAAGTAAGAGAGTATGCATCAGTAGTTTTATGGTTTCAATCATATGCAATGTCTTCTATTTGTGGTGGTAACTTTGATAGAAGGGTCATAGCTCAAACTAGTTTAAAGATAATAAACTTATTGTCCTCAAGATAGGTAAAGAGGGCTAGGAGTCTGTCTATAGTAGGAGTAGGGCTGCAATCTCCTGGGACAAAGAGCTTGTTAACAGTAATAGGCAGCTAAGATACTTGTGGTACCATACTATATTTTCAACCAATCAAAAAGCTTTTTTGTATCCTGTATTTTTGCCTTTATAGTAAGGTTTCTAATATTAGGGGAAATGCACAACATTAAATTACTATATGTCTTAGCATCTTGGTTATCCCAATTGTCCTGGGCTCTAATAGACTCATCTGTCTCGACACTATTAACAAGAACTGGAAGTAGTTTGCTATTCAGCACCATATAACAGCCTATAGCATTAATCACATGGTAAGCTATAGTATTCCATTCAGTAAAGTCACAGCTATCAAATATACAGAGGAGATTGATGGTTTGAGATGACATGCCCTAGATAATGTAAAAAATGGCGTCAGTTTCTACTGTATGGTAACTAGGTAAACATAGGATATAAAGTACTCATGCTAGCAATTTGTTGCACCTATGGCTATATCATTTGCATAGTACTTGCCCTATAGGGCCCATAACCTATTCAGATGATGGCAGCAAGCATAGCTTAGTGTATGACACACTGAATAACTCACCTAGATAATATCCTAAGACTTAGTGAGATATAAAAGAAAGTAAGCCATTGTCTGATATTGCTATGTCTACTTTATATACACAGTTGGCTATAACTAAGAAGTAAAATGATGGGGAGCAATGCAAGTTTATAATTACATAATTAATTTATCACAGGACCTGTTATTTCCCAGTTTAGGGAGTCTTGAATACTGTTTCTATAACTCTCTGAGGTTTCTTATGGCTCTCCTGTTTAGACTTCTTTTTTCTTTAGATCATAGAGGATTAGTTTTTGATTTATTTCCTATTCTTAGTTATGACTAATCAAATAATGCTGTTTTCTATTCTTATCTCTTGCCAGGCCACCAATTTGGCTTTCTTTTGATAGACTTGGTTCCAGACTTTCTTATATGAGGCTTTTATTCCTAGCTTGACTATTATTCTGGCTTCAATGCTATGGGACCATGGGCTCAACTCTGCTAGTTCTTAAGTGATTGGTCTATCAATAGTAGTGACCTTATATTCCTGGATATACTGCTATATAGGTAGGTAGCTAGCCTTGCTAGTGAAGTCCTTTATGCCTTTACTGCTACCTAGCAGTAAGTTCTATTCATAGTCCTAATCTTGGGATGTGAAGTCATGAAAATTGTTTATTTTTAGGTCTGAGTCTATTTCAGGCCTTATAATGGATTGTGTTGTAAATACCTTCTTTAACCTTTTAAATGCTTTATTCTATGCTTTATTCTACTTTACTCTCTAGTTCCATTTCTCATCTTTCCTGACCAATTTATACAATGGTTTGGCTATCTTTGTTAAGACTCTAATCCTCAAAGTTGAATATGTATTTCAACTCAAAGCTTATATCAACACTTGATATCTTTATACCCCTTTACAAAGGGTCTAGTTAAGGTTTTCAGTGAAGTTATATTATAAGTGAGAGTATCAAGACTTTTAGTCACACTCTGTACTATAGTCCAAGAACTAAAGAGAGTATGGGGTTATAAAAGTGAGGAGTTTTACACAAAAACCACAGAAAGAGAGAACTTGCTGTTCTCATTCTTTCTGGACTATATTTATACTATTTAGAGATATAACAACTGTTACTACTAATATGACTAGAAGTGATAACTTGAGTCAGTGTTTCTAAATAGATGAGTCTAAGGATTCTCCTTCTAGTTCTTGGCTATATATATCCAAATTTACTATCTGAGAATTATCTGAGAATTGTCCAAGAGTCTAATGTCTCTGTCCTTGTTCAATCCAAAACCTTTGTTTGTATAAAAGCTATTTATAGCTTTTATTGTTATATTTCTCTCCTCTCTCTATTATGATGTTATTGTCTATCAATTCTTACAATAGCCACTTGTTATCACTCCATAGTTGGTAGTATTGATAGTCCTATCCTATATTTATAATAACCTTTGTGAAGTTCTTTATAAATTGCCTATAATAGTTAACTAGCCCTAAAAGTTTTTGCATGTCTTTGATTGTCTTTGGCTTTGGCCATTTTAGAACACTTGTTACCTTATCTTATTGTATCTTTATGTCCTCTTCTCCCATTACTAAACCTAGAAAGTTGATTTCTTTTACTTTTTATACATATTTCTCAAATTTCACATAAAGATTGTTTTTCTCTATTCTTCTTAAGACTTTTTCCACTATCTCATTATGCTCCTTTTTGTTCTCTGTTCCAACTAAAATATCATTCATAAATAGTACTACATCTTTTGTATTGATCAAGTCTCTTAATATGTTATTTATCATTATCTAAAAGATTACTGGTGAGTTTTTGAGACTAAAAAACATTACAGTAGGCTTATATACCCCTCGACATATCATAAATATTGCCTTTTACTTGTTTCCTTTCTTAATTTGTATATTATTGTACTCCTATCATAGGTTTATCTTTATAAATATCTTCTTTGTCTCTATGGTATTAATTAAGTTAGAAATTAAGAACAAAGAATAGTTATTCTTGATTATTTTCTTTTTTAGATACCTATAGTCTTGTACTATCCTTTTTTTTCTATCCTTTTTCCCAACAAAGAATACTAGTGAAGTCTATGATAACTTTAAGAGTTTGATGTACCCCTTTCTTAATTGCTTTTCTACAAATTCCCATACTTTCTCTTTCTCTTCTCTTGATATCAAATATATTCTTTCTTTTCTTGGTATAAAATTCTCTCTTAAGTTAATTACATGATCCTAGGACTTCCTTACTGGTATTCTTTTTGGCTCTGTTTTCTCAAATACCTTAAGCTACTTATGAAATCTTTGTGACACCATCTCTCTTACTTTCTCTTTGTATGTTTTGACTTCTTCATCAAGCTTTTCCTTTATCATTTACTTCTATTCATCTCTATTTACCTTATCTATGTTTCTAATTGTCAAACTTTATTCAGACCTATCTTTATTAATTCTTTGACAATTCTCATAGTCTTAATAGCTATGAAAAGCCCTTAAAAAGACCTTTTAATAAATGCTACTCATGTCTCAAGGCAATCAATATTGGCTGAGATATAAAGTAGATCAACAGATAACCACTATGGTACTATTTATTAAATCACTGATATCTTAGAAACTGCCATGATTGATGCTTTGCTTCTAGGCCCAACAGAAGCCCTCTTTATAATGCTCAGAATAAGCCTAAGGCAATTAATATTAGTGCAGATATGAAGACCTCAATATTTGCACATGGATATTAATTAATTACCTATAAATAGTCATCTACCTTTAATTATAACAAAGGACAGCCTCCATATGGTTAAGTTATTGCATTTTAGAGCACAAAGGCACTACTATATGTGATACTAATTCTCTTTCTCATTTTTTTTCTCTGTTCAATATTCTCTTTTACTGCTAAGTTCCTTCTATATAAAGATAGATATCTTGTTATTTTCAATTCCTCCATTTCCTAATTTATCTCTAGATTATATGCTTGTTGTCATGCTCTGGTGACACTGTATGACTGTACTCTATCCCAAGACCTCTACTTAGCTGCTTACCTTAGTAGAGAGTTTCCTAGTGCCATACAACTGTATAGAACTATCTGGCTCCTATCAAACTTATAACTAATCTTTGGATGGATAGTACTTATAACAACTAGACTAGCATAAAACCTTTAGCTTTGTTATTAACTTAGTCTGCTCCTAGTCTAGCCTCATTTGTTAATCTCTTACTATCCAATCAGTCAATACCATTTCTCATTCTCAAAACCAAGTATAAGCATAGGAGGCAGATCTGTTTACTAGAGGTTTACCTCATTTCTAACCCCCTTAAGAGCTAGGACTTGATACTTGTAGTCATAGTATACCTATTATTATTTCTCTCTTTTCTAAGTTATACACATCTATCCTTATTCTTTCTACATGGTTCTTACAGAATATATTAACTTCAACCTGGTGCATGATATTTTCTCTACTATTCCTTGTTTCATTCATATTTCTTACTACAAGTGGTCTTTCTAGCTTTTGTAACCTAAAGCCATGTTTTTGTTGTAAATTAAAGCAGGTTCATTTCCCTTCAGACATCTCCAAGCTCTCATGTTCTTTTCTTTCTTTGATTGATTACCTAATTGACACTTACTAAGCACATAGTCATGCCACATAGTAGAACTTTGAAACCTCAGTTCAGTGTTTACAGGAACTGAGGTATATTTCAATCTTTCTTATTTTATATAAAGATAACTGATTGTATCTAGACTTTTGTCTGACAGGTACAATAATATACAGTTCAGTGTTTACAGGAACTGAGACTTTTGTCTGACAGCTTCCATTAATCTCCATCTGCTTTAATAGTTTTTCCACTATCTTCTTATTTATAAACATTCCTGTAGCTTTACTGTCCAACAAAGCTTTAATTATAACTTTCTTATGTATGTTCACTTTTTCAATTCTAATGTTGAGCTATACCTTTCTTAGCATTTTGAATGTTTTTCTCATATCCCTTTGGCTAACCTTCTCTATTGCTATACTTTTCAGAGTCTTTGTCTATATGCTGTTTTGCTGTGCTTTTTCTTCTATGGGACATGCTACTACTCTCTAGTTCCACTATGGCTTTTTTTTCTCTGTTTTATACTCTGGATATCTTATTTCTCTTTTCTTTTGTTTCAATACTTTTTCTCTAATAGTATCTCTTCTTCTATACTCTATATATTACACTCTTGTTATTTCTTCTCTTTTTGCTTTCTATGTCATGACTTAGCAAAACAGCTAAGTCATTATTTATTTTTATTTTCTTTTTATTTTCTTTTGGACTTACTATACAAGGAAGAAGTGTGGGAAAGTATTATATGACTAATGTCATACATCACAGTCACATACATTGCAAGGTCATATCACATGATGGGTCACATGAATGAGTGTGGGAAAATTCTTGGCTAGAGCCTTATAATATAGATATGTTGGGTCCTAATTACTGTCTCAAATATCAAAGTTGCCTGTTATTATAATAATATTATTCAGATTGACCTCAGTGTTCTCCAAGGTATTCTGTTGATTGTCTGAGTAGATATTGAGAAGGTAACATAATGTACTGTAATTGAGGAAAGATATGAGATTAATATCTCAATAATTGAAAATGTCTCTTTGTAGAAAAAAGTAAAGTTTAGAGAGTTTGATATTTATATCTATTGTTATGAATATCAAGTGAGACTATAACTATTATTAGCCATGGTCTGATAATGAGTGGATAGTTAATAAGATATTGACATTGTTGGATGAAGACATTACAATGTAATAATGCATTGAATGTCTTAGACTCAGAATATCAGACTCATAGTATAGACAGAACTCTTCAGAGAAATCTCAGACTATTTCTCTTCTATCTTTGGACTAAACTAAATAGGACAACATCAGACTAATATAAGACTCTAGCTGCAATGACTTAAGTCTACTCCAAGTCAAAGTTGACAAGGAGAACTCAATAGAGTTCCCATTTGATTTTCTATACTATATATACAACTACTGTTGTGGCTATGTACTTCACCTCTCATAGTCCTTATGTTACCCATCATGTGATTATCTGTCACATGTTGTGATCTGTGATGTGACCATTCTGTGATATATGTCATACCTTTTTGTGACTGTGACATAACTCCTTTCCTATGCTTCACCTTCATAAAAGGAAATAGAAAATGAAAATAGAAAATGACTTAGCTATTTTGCCAAGTTATGATAACTAACCCATTTATAGACAATAACTCAGTCTTGACTCAACTTGTCACTTCTGTCACTGATCTGTCACTTAACTAGTCACTTAGAGTTATAAGTAGTTCTCTCTTTCTGTATTCCTTCCTGTAAATCCTTACTTCAAGGGATCAGTACTCTTATCTATCTTAGAATAATCTTAAGAGTGTTACTCAAAGTCTTGGTTACACCTCTCCTCTGATATAACTTCACTAAAAACCTTAACTGGACTCTTTAACAAGAAGTATGAAGATATCAAGTATTAGATATAGGTTTCAAGTTGAATATATTCAACTATGAGGTCTAGAGTCTTAACATCTGTAGTAACTCTTAGGTGATCATTTTCTATTTCTAAGTTTCTGACAAATAGTATCTAAGATAGATGATGGGGTATTCTAATAAAGTTTATACCTTCAGGAGATAAAGTGCTAGGTATTTATATAGTGATCAAGGGGGTTCTTAAATGAAGATAATGTCATAGTCCTTGTTGTTCTCAAGAATTGAATCTGTGAGTAGTTTGTTCTTTCAAACATTTTGTGAGAATATCTTCAAAGGTTTTATAATTCTTGTTTACTCCCACTCACAACTGAGCAAATTGATTTCTTAAAGCTCTTAGGTCTTCTTAGTATGCTATTTATGATTAAACCTGTGCTTCCAAAATGGACAATCATAACTATTAGCCTAGTGTTCATCTTTGCAATTGATACATTTGAACATATGTGGGCATAATTCACTTTTCATGGTTTTGAGTCTTAGAGGGTTGGTTTTAAAATTGGCTTTACAGTACTAAGCTATGTCTTTGTGGTATTTGAGTTTGTAGGGGCCATTACACTTCTGGCACTTCATTTTATGTAATCTGCAGGTGAAGGTAGTATATTCCCACTTCTAACAGTTCTTACATTGAGGGATACCAGGGTTTATGTTAGTGCTGCAGATAGTAGCAATATATCAACCTATGTTGAAGTACCTGTTAATTACTTTAATAATAGAAGGGCAAGATACAAGAACAATGTCATTGAATAGATAAGTCCTTTTGATTTTTCTTTTCTTTTGGACTTACTACACAAGAAAGAAGTATAGGAAAGTATTATATATCAAATATCATATCATAGTCATATGTTAAGATATCATACCATCATGTCACATGATGGAGTCATATGATGAGTAAGGGAAAATAGTGCATAGACCATGTAGTAGTTGTATAAGTAGTGTATAGGAATTAAACAAGAACTCTATTGAGTTCTCCTTGTTAACTCAAATAAGGAGTAAAATTAAGTACTCTCTGCTAAGTCTTACATTGTGAGTGATGAGGAAGGATGCATTATTGGTTAAATATAGAATACCTAAGATTTTCAGGTAAGACTTAAATTAAGAGAGTCAAGAAGACAAAACATCATTTGAGTTGATATTGTTAGATTCTTTGATATATTTTTCAATAATATTCATATCAGATGACAAGGCTATTTTGTTAGTAGTAACAACAATACCTCTACTATCTAGGTAGATGAAGTTGGCCATAACATCAGATTTAATAGACTTGAGGAGTCTGTTAATATTGAATATATGTTTGTTAGCATGTATAATAATAGTGTTGATATTGTCCTGGCTCATGGGTACAATGATCTGTTTCCTAAAGGGGCTTTTGGTGATCATGCTGATCTTAGGACATATTTTCTGATTGGTATTGTATGCAACATTGTGCATTTTGATAATTTTATTGTCAACAGTTTGGAAAAGGCCTCTTTTATCTTCAATATGTCTTTTATACTTCCTTTAGTGGCTTGTGCAAAAAACTTGATATTTTTGTAGTATTTAGATTTGGCTAAGACATTTGTGCTAGGTCTAGGAGAAATAGGTGAGAGAATCCTAGATGTCAAAAAGTCTTCAAGTTGTTGTCTGCTATGAGTTTGTCCCATCCAGAGCTGTAGATTGAAGATATGAGATCCCATGCTGTGAAGCCAAATTCTGAGATTTGAGGGATGTCTTGACTGCTTTTGTCGCCTAGAGGCCTTTGTTGAATGAAGGTAGCAATCCTTCGAAGAGAGCATACAATATCCTTGGCATCGCCTGCTAGGAATTCATCTGTACCAAATAGAGAGATTGAATTAAAGTTTCTATCCCATAGTTGTGGGTCTGCAGATTGATTTGCCTGATATGCCAAGGGTTCTAGATCTGGAGGAGAAACTGAACAGTTGGTACCATTGACATGAGGTGGATGGATGGGAGAGTTGGCCTCATTGTGAACATGAGGCGCATTGACCTGGGAGGGAATGTCCTGTTCCTCCTCTTCAAGTTGATTGGCCCACGACTGGTGGTTTTGAGCTTGCATCCTATCTGCATAGTCCATGGAGGAGGCTTTAGATTCACCGGATTCAGTAGACTCAGTGGATTGAGACCTTTGTTGATTGTGGTTGATATTTGGGGAACGTCCTCTATGAGCAAATTCGTCAACTTCCATTGACGAGGAGGAGTCTTGACTGATATATTTGTTGTTTAGAGCGTTGTTAGTTGGTTGTGAGAAGGAAAAGTTTGGTATATTCGCAAAGAGAAAGAGGCGATGCCGGTTCTCGTCTTGCTGATCACAAATCAAAAGGCAGGGTCACGTGCATGAGATCGGTACTTGGTAATGAACTTGATGGATATATATATGTGACTATGGCATCTCCTTCCCAGAATGCCATCCAAATATCCCATTTCTGCTCTTCCTCTACCTCAGCTCTCTGGCTTACTCATTAAGAAGCTCACCCCTGATATTCACACGCCATCGGCTGCTGCATTTCGTCAAGTCCAGAATATCAACCCCAGCATCCAACGGAGAGCTCGCCTCCTTTCGCCAGAGTGCCACTTTTCTCACGTCTCTCCATTTCCCGTATCTTTT
>Ga0153968_1000030_pt1 | contig 19398 bp, 18 predicted proteins | sample TSGA052MetaG_FD_104729 | JGI IMG/M metagenome (GOLD analysis project Ga0153968, IMG submission 104729) | Attine ant fungus gardens microbial communities from Georgia, USA - TSGA052 MetaG | ecosystem: Host-associated > Fungi > Mycelium > Unclassified | place: USA: Georgia, George L Smith State... | reverse complement strand
TATTATCAGTATACTATCATATATTGCTGACTCCAGTAGTGGCTTTATTAAATCAATACTAATGACTTTCCAAGGATTTTGTGGTATCTCATTAAAGTGAAGATGGTTTTTCTTAGGTTGTCAGTTTGGTTTGTTTGCTTGATACTTTTTATATTCTGCCATGTATTATTTGATATCTTCTAATATCTAAGGCCACCAATAATTTCTTGTTATTAATTTGTATGTTTTGGTATATCCTGGATGTTCAGCTAGTTTGGAGTTATGGTGTCTTGTGACGACTTCTTTTTAGAGCATAGCTGAATCTGGAATGTAAATTTTTTTTCTCTATAGTATTATCTTTTTTTCTTATTTCCAATCTTCTTCCTATTGTTTTATCACTTCTCATACTTCTTTTTCTGTAAATTCCTTTGCTTCTTCTATTTCTTTCTAAAACTCTTCTTCTTGAGTTATAAGACTTCTGAACCACTCTTTTTTCAGTAACATCTGATTTTTGTTGTTATTTCTTCCCTAGGTATGGTCTGGTCTCTGAGATAATACATGTCATGACTTGGCAAAATGGCTAAGTCATTATTTACATTTCTTTTTATCTTGGACTTATTACACAGAAGAAAGTGCAGGAAAGTATCATAGTCACATGACAGGAAGTCACAGCATCACATCACATGGTATCACATGATTGGTCACATGATAGGCATGGGAAGATAGTACACAGACCATGTAGTAGTTGTATAAGTAGTATAAAAAATCTAATGGAGACTCTATTGAGTTCTCTTTGTCAATCGCTGAACAAAGAGCAGTTGGCTTTATTCTGGCTTAGAGTTTAGCTTTCTTACAATACATCTACTTTTTTCTGAGAGTTGCTAGGTTTGTGTATTAGCTGGAAGTTATACTCTTGTAGTTTTGTTATCTATTGGGCTTGACAGTAATTGAGTTCTTGTGGTTTCTTGAAATACCCTAGATTTTTGTGATTAGTCCATATTTCAAAGTGATTGCTTCCTATGAGATACTGTTACTATTGTTTGAGTCCTTCCATGATTATTAACAACTTTTGGTTATAAATCTTATAGTTCCTTTTTGTCTTGTTTATTGCTTTAGACAGATAAGCAATAGGCCCCTAAGAGTCATTTTCTTGTTGTTGAGACAATACTCCTCCTATTGCATATCCTGAGGTATCAGTTTCTAGTTGTATTTTTTGTTTGGGGTAGGGAATTGCCAGCATAGGAGAATTTATTATCTTATTTTCAAGCTTGTTGAAGGCACTTTTTTCCTCTTCTTGCTATCTCTACTCTTTCTTTCTTGTCAACTTTGTCAATGGTTTGGCAACTCATACAAATCCAGGAATGAATCTATAGTAGAAGTTATAAAACCCTAAAAATTGTCATACTTTTCTCTTATCTTAAGGTTTTAGTCACTAGGCTACTTCCTTTATTTTGGTAGGATTGGCTTCTATGCTATCTTGTGATAGAATAACTCTGAGGTATTTGATCTTGGTTTGATGGAATTTACATTTTTTGGGATGAAGCAATAATTTGTTATTGGCCAATATTTGTAGGACCTGCTTTACTATACTTTTGTGCTTGTCTGTTGTTTAAGTAAAGATTAGGATGTCACCCATGTAAATCACAATCTTTCCTGTCATGATTAGTTCACAAAATAGTGTATTTATCATGAGTTGAAAAGTTGTGGATGAGTTGCACATGCCAAAGTATATAACCAGAGGTTCAAACAAGCCTCAGTTGGTTTGAAAGGCTGCTTTCCACTTGTTTTCCTCTCTTATCCTCACATTATTATACTCCCATCAAATATCAAGTATAGTGAAGTATCAGGCTCCTTGCACTTTATTGATTAGTTCTTGGATCAATGGTAGAGAGTATTTGTTCTTTATTGTTGCTTTGTTAAGTTGTCAATAGTCTTATACTAGTTGTAGTGAACCATCCTTTTTTTTTTATGCAAAAGAAAGGAGCTACACAGGATGATTTAAAGGGTCTGATCCTTCCTGACTTTAGGTGTTCTTTGAGGAATTTGTTAAGTTCTTCCTGCTCTTTGATGTTTAACAGATATACTTTACAGTTCTTCAATGTTATGTTGGGTATCAATTCAAAGGTGTGGTTCTATTTGAATTGGTTTGGTAATTTTTTGAGCATAGCCTTATTGAAAACTTGATTGTTGAAGTTCTTGTATTCCTCAGGTATATCTCTTTCCATTTCTTCTATGCTCTTACTTTTACTTCTGATATTCAACTCTTCTCTCCTCCATGCTTCTTTCTCCAAGTTAACAAATAATATCTTCTCTCCCTTCTCTATTGCATTTTCTTCTATTTTTTCTTCTATTGTATCTTCTTTTGGTTCTTTAGGTATATATATTTTCCTATACTACTATTGACAATTCTGTAGGCTTATTGAAGAATCTTTCCAGTCAATAGACAAATTATGTTTTTGTAACCAATTGTATCCTAGGAACAGATCATGATTCCTAAGATTCATTACTGATAGTTAGATTAATTTTTGATGATCACTAATAGTCGTGTTTATTTTAATAACTTCTATGATGCTTCTATCTCTATTTGCTGAGCTATCAATGTTGTAGCAGGTAATTGGGAACAATAGCTTGTAAATGTTGATATTATTTTTTTTCACAAACTTTTGGCTTATACAAGAGCTTGAGCTTTCTGAGTCAACCAATGCATATTTACAGAATGTTCTATAAGTGTCTGTTGTTGATAATTTAACTTGAATATTCAGCTGCTTATTTCCCATTTTTCTGAGTATTGAGGGTTCCTTCAGGGCTGTTAGAACTTTATCATTTGTTATTCTGTTTAGTTCCTCTAGCTTTTCTTTTGTATATTCTTTTGTCTTTGAACTGTGAGCCCAAACCTTTAGTATTCCTATTGCTTTCTCTTTGTTGCTCCATCAAATCTTTTTAGCTATCTATTTTACTGAGTAGTCCCTATTTGACTTGTATTTTCTTGTACCAAAGTAATTCAAAAAATCTTTCATTGACTCATTGTGTCAGCGTCTAAAGTCTGATGACCAGAATTAAGCCAACTGTCTCTTTGTTCAGAGTTTGACAAAGAGAACTCAATGGAGTTCTTGCTTATTTCTCTACTACTTATACACTTTACTACCATGGCTATGTGCTTACTCTCCTATGGTCCTCATGTTACTTTAGTCATGTGACACACTGTGACTGTGATGTGACCATCTGTAACATTGTGACAAAGTCACGTAATACTTTCCTGCGCTCCATCTTGTAGTTGTAAGTCCAATAAGAAAAGAAAAGAAAAGAAAAGAAATATAAATAATGACTTAGCCGTTTTGCCAAGTCATGACACATTAGGTAATCAAAATTTTGAATCTATAAGAGTAGGTGAGTCGGTACTTATCTTCTACTCTAGGAAAAATCCTCTCTAGCTTTCTCTACAATCTTTACTTTTTTCTTGGTTTAGAGTACCTTGTAGCAAGATAACCTATTTCTCCACAGTTGTAACACCTCCTTGTCTCTTTGCATTTGTTTACTTCCATTGCATTGGGATCTCATCTCAGAATGTCCAAAACTAGTTTCTTTCACACATCTCCTGAATTCTTTATGCTTTTCCTTCCTCCAAATTCTTTAATTGCTTCTCTTCTTGACCTCTCAAAGTTTAGTATCTTTTCATACTAATCCTCTAATGAATACAAATTTCTTAATTGACCAATCTTGACTAGTTTTTATGCTAATTCCAGATGAATTCCTTTTTTGAATAAGCTTACCTAAGCTACTTTGTTATATCTATAGTTCCTTCCAAGTGATGAACTCTGACCAAAAGTCTTTGAGTAGTCAGTTCTCTTGCTTTGTTGGTCTCTTTCCACTTCTTTTGAAAGAGTAGAAATTTCCTGATCTGTACATCTACCTATTGTTGGGCCCAATTTTCTTTTCCTCCCTTTATCTTCCCTAAAGCTATCTTAATCCTTTTCCATTCTTTCAGGATGTTGTTGCTTTGGAAAAATAATGTCATTCTTCTACACTAAGCTCTCACTTTGTCTGGGTTTCCTTTGAAATCGTTAGGTTCTTTTATTTTTCATTGGGTAGGTTTGTCAAAGAAGTTCTTCTTGACTTTCTCTACAAAGTTCTGTATGCTAGTTGTATGGGTGTCCTTGGTTTTACTTCTTAGATCCTTCCAAGCATCAGATAGAGAATTGGAGAAAAGAGTTATGATGGTTATTAAGAATGCAGTGATGACAGCGAGTGAAATCATATTTGGTAGAGTTGAGTATATATTAGTAAACTTGTTCTTATGTTACAATCTCCCTCTAAACCTAGTGTTTAAGTTAAGAAAGTAATGTATTTAACTAGAACAAGGTTAGAGTCCTTATTATCCTACTTATTACTATATATACTATATCTATCTCTATGCCCTCCTTGATGCATTGTGTCATTTTCTTATTACACTATGTCATACAAGCGTAAAGTAAACATATTGTGCATATAGTCATCATACCTCATCATAGGAGCACAAGGTGAATGCATTACAGACCTGATTGTCTGGTGACTGATATATGATGTCCCCTCAGTTGTTTACTATTTGAGTGACATCTGAGGTATGTTCCAATATGAATAATTCTAGTAGACTACCAGGCACTAAAGTTTTTCCCCAGTTTTTGTATCTTTTAGTAATGTTCAAGTATATTCTGTTAGCCAATAACCTTGCTGATTTATTTATAAAACCACACTCTCTCAATACTATATGGTGACTGGCTTCTTTCCTGGACCTGATACCAAGCAAGAAGGAGAATGTATCAGTCCAGAGGAAGTGTTGAAGTGAACCATTGCAGTAGAGTATTGTACTAGGCATGGTTATTATTTCTTATAAACATGTTCATCATTCCAATACCATCTCAGTCATCAATCCAAGTGACTGCTAAGCTTATATTATAAAAAACAAGAGCTCATTGAGTTCTTCTTGTTAACTTGGATAAGGAGAGTGATTGTAAGTTATTATGACTAAGTTACTTTACCTTACCCTTATTCCTATCCTGGGGATATGTCCCACTCCTGGTAGGCCCTAGGAGTCAGCCCTGATAGGAAGATACAAAACATGGTGAAAGTTACATAGGAAAAAAAACTTGACTTAGAAAATAATGAGTCAATATGTAATGAGTTCCACTATCATATGCTGTTCCGCTAACTGCTCAAAACATAGCCACAACTTGAAACTGCAGTAGTGGTATTGACTTATGGATCACATTATAACAATATAAGAACCTGTATAGTAGATAGGTTGTCTTAACTTCAGTCTGGTTCTGCATGTATAACCTTCACTCTCAAACACTGGAAATGTAGGATCGTAACATAAGACTGAAGTTTCCCATCATTTTTCATAACAACACTCTATGGTACTTTAAGGGAACACCCCTACTGTTACTATGATCCCATACAGTATTATCATCTTATTCCTCACTACCATCTTTGTGCTTTTCTTTGAACAATCAATGCTGCAGACCTAGAACAATATTGATCAGACTGAAAAGAATGAACATCTTCAAAATATCCAATTCTTCTTCAGATTGGTAGAAAAGGAACTGAACAAAGACAAAGGAAAGAGAAGAATAAAAGAACCTGATGATTATGAAGGAGATCCTGAAACAGTCAATGCATGGCGTAGGTACATAACAATGTATTTCCAAAGCAACAACACCTCTAGTAATTGGGAACAAATTGAGATCACTTTAAGAAAAATAAAAAAGGGAAAAGACAATTATGCTCAACGATAGGCTAATAAAAAGATTGCCAAATTTGTCCCTTTTCAGAAGGAGTGAAGAGAATTAGAGATAGAAGATGACAAAGAAGTTGAATTAAGGAACATGATCCACAAATCTTCATTCAACTCCTGGAATGACATGACTCAAGCTATGGAAATATTCTTTATCTCTACTAAAACCCAGACTTATGCTATTGAGAAGATTCATCAACTTTGCCAAGGGTCTAGAATAGTTGAAGACTATTAGAGTGACTTCTGTACCTGGAAGGAGCTAATAGGCTATAATGGCATTGGATTATGAGAGAGCAAGACGAGAAGCAAATATAGAATTTGGGAGTAGAAACAAACAATTAGAAAAACAAGTAATCAAGAAAGAGGAAAAGAATGAACAATCTCTTTTTATGCCAACAACCACCCTAACCCATAGATGTGACCCAAATGCTATAGACATTGACAGTATGCACAAGCAAGGAATTTGCTTTAATTGCAGCATCAAAGGGCACATTGCAGCAAAATGCCCTGAACAAAGGAAAGAGAGAAAGTTTTTTGAAAGAAAGATGGACTTAGAAAAATCAGTTAATGACTTGACTGTTGATGAAATACAAGAGTTGATCAGAAGCTAAGTGAAGGGTTTTGGGAAGGGCAAAGAGTAAGCACCAGCTTACTTGCCCCCATTATAGATTCCAAGATACATTTGACTGACTTCTCAATAAACAATTTCTTGAACTATTTTGGTACCAGAAAATTTGGGAAGACAAAAGGATTTATGACAGAATAGGTTGCAAAAAGGATATGAGAAGAGGATAAAGAAACTGCATTATCAATTCTGAAAGTATGGTCTCATTACTTAAAAGAATACAATGCAGAGATAGTCAAGGAGCTAAACCAGTTGATGGATAGGGAGATATTAGAAGAGTTAGAGAGGATAGAAGAACTAGAAATAATCTAGAAGTTAGGAAATAGAGAACTTAGCACCAAGATTTGATTAACAACCATCAACTCCTCCAAGACCTATTATTGAACAGCCTTGATCGATTCTGGTTGTACCAGTTCATGTATTAACTAGTGATTTATTATAGAGAACAAATTGGAGACTCAAAAATACCCAACTCCTATTTTGTGTCACAATGCTGATGGCTCCCTGAATAAATCAGGAAATATTATGGACTATATCAAAATGAATATGGAGATTAGAGACCATATGGAACAAATCTCTTTTGCAGTAACCAATCTTGGCAAAACTGATGTATTCTTGGGATATGAATGGCTTCAACATCACAATCCATCAATAAACTGGAAGACATCATAACTAGTACTGGACAGATGCCAAACCTGGTGTAGGAGGGTTATTAGAGGAGGAGAGCCAGAAGAGATTGAGGATGACTATGATGAGTTAGAAGAGGGAGAGAAGTACTTGTTTGTCAACTTGGAAGAAGAAGCATGGAGAAGAGTAGAAACAAAAAGTGAAACAGTGAAAGAAGAATTTAAAAAAAGAATACCCCAACAATATTGGCAATTCAAGGAGTCAGTCTTTGATAAAAAAGCCTTTGATGAATTACCACCACAATGACCCTGGGACCATGCAATTGAATTAGTCCTAGGAGCAACATTGAAGGACTGCAAGGTATATTCACTAAGTATCAAGGAGTAAGAAGAACTTGACAAATTCTTAGATGAACACTTGAAAACAGGATGAATACAACCATCAAAATTACCATGTGCAGCACCCTTCTTCTTTGTCAAAAAGAAAGATAGCTCCTTATATCCTGTACAAGACTATTGCTGACTCAATGAAGTGACAATAAAAATAAATATTCACTTCCTCTTATCCAAGAGTTGATTGACAAGGTTAAGGGAGCAATATACTTCACTAAACTCAATATTCAATGGAGATACAACAATGTGAGAATAAGAGAGGGGGATGAGTGGAAAGCAGCCTTTAGAACAAATAGAGGGCTATTTGAACTATTGGTGATATATTTTGGTCTATGCAACTCACCAGTAGCTTTCCAACTAATGATGGATACATTATTCCAAGATCTTATCAGTAGAGGAAAGGTGGTAATCTACATGGATAATATCCTGATATTCTCCAAAACACTACAAGAACACTCAGACATTGTAATGGATGTGCTCAAAATTTTAAAGAATAACAAGTTATCAGTACAGACCAAGAAGTGCCTTTTTCATCAAAAAGATTGATTACCTGGGGATTATTATTTCAAAAAATAGTGTGGAAGTTGATCCAGTAAAAATCAGGGGAGTCACAGATTGGCCAGAACCAAGTGATAAACGAGACATTCGACAGTTCTTGGGATTTTGTAACTTTTACAGAAGATTTATTAGAGATTTTGCCAGAGTCACCAAGCCGTTAATAGAGTTGACAGGAAAGAAAGAGTAGAAGTGGGAAGTAGAGGAAAGAGGGGCATTTGAAAAGATAAAAAAGATAATATCATCAATACCCATCCTTGCTATACCCAATACTGATCACAAATTCCAAATAGAAATAGATACCTCAGGATATGCCATTGGAGGAGTGTTGTTTCAACAATAGGATGACTTCTCTTGGAGACCAGTCTCTTTCATCTCATAGTCATTGAGTGAGACTGAAAGAAACTATGAAATATATGATCACGAGTTGCTAGCAGTCATGACAGGATTGTGACAATGGAGACAGTACTTGCTAGGAACAAATCAATTTGAAATATGGTCAGATCATAAAAACCTTGGGTATTTTTACAAACCCCAAAAGCTTAATTGCAGACAAGCTTGCTAGTTGTCTAAACTCCAAGACTGCAATTTTGAATTGATTTACAAGCCAGGAAACACAATGAAAAAAGTAGATGCTCTATCTAGACGACCTGATCATGACAATGGAAAAGGCAATAATGATAAAAAGATAGTACTAAGACCAGAGAAGTTTAGAGTAATTGAAGTGAGGGAGGATGGAGTATGGAAAAAAGTGAGAGAAGCAAAGGAGTGGATCAAAGAAGAAGTGAGAGGAGCAGTAGAGGCTAGAGAAGAGGGCTAGGAAGAAAAGGATAGAGTAATATTTTAGAAGAGGAGGATATACATTCTAGACTCAATTGTCTTAAGAGAAGAAATTCTTCGACAACATTATGATCAAGAACTCACAGGACACCCTGGGTATACCAAGACTCACAAATTAATCACAAGGAATTACTGGTGGCCTAGGTTAATAGATGATGTCAAAAAATACGTCCTTGGATGTGAATTATATCAATCAACTAAGCCAGATTAGTAAAAAAACCTAACATATTACATCCAAATGAAGTACTTACACAGCCATGGGACATCATTAGTATTGACATTGTAGGGCCACTACCAATATCCTCTGGATACAATGGTATCTTGGTAATAGTCAATTGATTCTCCAAAATGGCACAATATATTTCTATTAACATAGAAATCTCTTCAAGAGGAGTAGCCCAAAAGTTGTGGGAACGAGTGTTCAAAGATGTAGGACTGCCAAAGAAGGTTATTAGTGACAGAGACCCCCAGTTTGTATCAAACTTTATGAAGAAATTGTGCTTACAGTTGGGGATTGAACAAAACCCTTCAATAGCCTACTATCCTCAAACTAATGGGCAAACTAAGTATGTAAATCAAGAACTAGAACAATACCTTTGACTTTACATCAGTCATCGATAAGACGATTGGGCTGAATAGCTATTGATAGCTGAATTTGCTTATAATAATTGAAAACACGCTAGCATAGGCAAGTCTCCATTCTTGATCAACCTAGGGCAATATCCAAACACTGGGAACAAGACTAGTAGGGTGGAAAGAAAGACCCCTTCAGTTAAAGAATTCCTAGAAGGAATAAGGACAATGAGAAGAGAAGTAGAGGAGGCACTGAGGAAGACAAACCAAATAATAAAGGAAACATTGAAGGAGGCAAAAGAGACTATTAGCCTGACATGAGCTAAAGATGTGATACCAAGTCCTAATTGCATGCTAAAGAGTTTGTGGGGATGAATCAAGAATGAAGGTATTAAAAAGAGAATATAGAAACTTAGCATGATAATTAAGATAAAAATGTTTGAAAGGATTGTAAGCTCAATCTAGATTCTTCTCGCATGGTGTCCCTAAGGTGTTCACCTTTACACACCATAATAAGCTCACTATCAAAGTAGTCAGTAAACCACTCATGGGCTTTACCACACTCAATCAAGCCCTTATCTGCACCCCCACACCAAACCTTATGGGTGTGATACAATTTGAGTTGATGATTAGCTAGGCTTTTCAGGCCTGCTACTTTGTAGAAGGTTGTCCAAGTGACCGCTATGTCTTGTCTCTTGACTAAGTAGGGTATAGAGTTCCAGTCTCCTCAACAACCCAACCATTTCACTTAGAACTCAGAAAAGTGCCATAAGACAACTCTTGAGCCCTTGAGATAGTGGCAGGTGTCAAAATTCCATTACCTCTCTCTCAGACTCTCTGAGTGTTATATTAAAAGTACAAACTGATGAGACTCAATTAAAAATAAATAAAAAAGGAAACTCTTTCTTCTTCTAGCCTCTTTCACTTCTCTCCTCTATGACATTGCCATGTGGACATGATAGATGTCACCTCCCTATCCTCCATGCCTACTGGCCATAGCCATATGCTCCTACTCTACCTCCATACTTCACTCCTACCTGACATCCTCTAATCTCCAAACTGACTTCCTTCTACTCTGAATACGATCTAGAAACACGTGCAAGTGCATACAAAGGTAATTGATATTTCTATTGCTCTATGGCACATCTGCTTCTTGACTGAGTCCAGTAGTGATGGGATCATTAGCCATTAATAGACTTTTGATCTGTCATCTTGGTATCATATTAGTCCAAGTCCACTCTAGATTGAAATTCTATTGCATTCCAGAGGTATCCTTTAACATCTGAGTTCTAAAGTATCAACATTGATAGTCTGCCTCTGAGAACCTGATGCTAGCTCATCAGTCTTGCCTCCTGAGGTATATGCTAGAATAGCATATAGTAGCTTGGCAACTACCTAATAGAAGTACCCAATCTTGGGTCTAGATTATGTCTGGGGCTTGTAGGAGTTCTCTAGAGTGGGTTCCAATAGTGAAATCCAGGGTTATAATTTTTATCCCATGCTATATTTCTGCAGAAAATTCTCTAGCAGCATAACAGCACGCTAGCACCTTCTCCAAATACTCACATTAATCAATAAATATCTTTCAATTTTTATGATCACAGCTTATGTGCATGCCTAGGAACTCTGTGGTTTCACCAAGGTCATGACATTCCCATCTAGCCATAAATTTTTGCTTCAACTCATTAAGAAGCAGGAAACCTTTAGTACCTATAAAGCAAACATCATTAATATAGACAATGGCTATAACTAGCACTTTAGTCTTTTTGTCATGATAGTAATATACACCAGCATTATATTTACATCTCTTAAATCCTAGGGCAAGCATTAACTTGGTCATTATGCACTACCAGGATAAGCCAGCTTGCTTAAGGCCATACAATGCTTTGCAAAGTCACCAGACTTTGTTTTCTTTCCTAGGTAGTTTGAAACCTTCAGGTTGCTCCATATAGATTTCCTCATCTAGATCACCATATAAGTAGGCTGTTTTGACGTCAATGCTTTGGATATCTAAATCCTTAAGTGTAGCAACAGCAAGAAGTAGTCATGCAGTTTCATAGCAGACAACTGAAGAGAATAATTTATCAAAGTCAATGCCTTCAATTTGAGAAAATCCTTTGGCAACAAGACGAGATCGATAATGACCATCAGGCTTGATATTAAACACCCAGCGGTTCTTGACCACTTTTCTTCTCTTAGGGAGGTCCACAATTTCATAAACATCTCTGTCTTTGAGCAATTTCAACTTCTCAAGACAGGACTCAAGCCACCTTTTCTTAGAGTCAGCTGGTAGTTTAGCGACATCTTTAAAGGTTTTTGGTAGAACATGAGTCTCAGTTGCTCTGAGTGCCAAGAGAAAGCAAATATGCTCTGCTCTCCCTTCTCTTGCAAGGCGTACTATATGGTTAGTAATAGCTGTGGCAGCTGACTCGCCTGCTAGAGGTGAAGCATCCATCCTATTTTCCTTTATGTCAATTATGATAGATCGTTGTCCTACTCAATCAACTTTATAGTGAATTCCATTAATTTCAATAGTATTGTCTCATTGACTATATGGATAGTATACTCCTCCAATTGGAATAGTCTCAGGCTGCACTTGAATATGTCTGCGAGCATTCTCAAGCATTCTGTGTGCTATATCTGAATCAGCCTCACTAGGATATTGTCGCCACTCAGGGCACCTCAAAACATCTGTGGGATGGCGATCTTCTCTATATATATTGCCTTCTCTGTAAGGGACTCTAGTCTCACAGGTTGATCTCCTCAAGCCATATCTCAGAAGAGGAACATCTTCTCCTGGCTGTGGGTCACTACCTCGTTTTTGAGGTATTACAGTTGAAAGCTGAGAAGGAGTATACTGTGAGAGACCAGCTTCAGGAGAAGGGGGGCTTGGGGAATGCATCTCAATATCTTCATCTTCATCATCTTCAACCTCTTCAATTTTTACTGAGAACTGTTTAGGTGGTGTTAGTGGAGGAGAGGGAGATGGAGATTCTGAGTGAGTTGGCAAATTAGGAGAGATTGGAGGAGTAAAGGGTCTAGAATGTGCAGGTGTTGGTGGAAAGGGTGTTGGAGCAAGTTTATTTATACCAAAAGGTTCAAGTGCTGACAACTCTATCTCTGGGGTTAGTCTACCAGGAGGTATTTGCTCTCTAGAGTGAGAAGATGGACATCTAGGGAAGTGTCCTTCATCAAAGATAGCTTGGGTAGAGCGGAATATAACATTCCCTTGTGTGTGGTGAATAAATCTATAGCTATTATCCTTATACCCAATAAATATCATGAGTTCAGAGCATGGTGTAAGTTTATTTGCACAAACTTCATTGGGAAGATACATATATGCTCCACAGCCAAAGACACAGAGGTGTGATATTTTAGGTTTTTCACCTGTGAAGATCTCCTGAGGTGTTTTCCATTTGAGACATTTAATGGGAGTACAGTTATAGACATGGGTAGTAGTTGCAAAAGTAAACTCCCACCAGAAATCAGATAAGTATGCTTCAAGTCGCATAGATTGTGCCTTTTCTAGCAGTGTCTGATTTAACTGTTCTACTTGACCATTTTGCTGATATGTACTTGTCTCATAGACAATTCCTTGCTCACATAAGAAGGATTGCAATTCTGATGTCATATACTCTCTCCCATTATCAGTATGCAGGCATTTAACAGAGTAGGAAATAGTATTCAACCACAGCCAGAAAATAGCTTTAATTGCTTCTTGTTATGAGAGCCCCAGAAAGGAAAGAGTTTCCCACGTGTTTGAACATTTGATCTCCAATATCAAATTGTATAATGAAGACAAGATATAAATAGCATGGGAAAATCAGGTAATCATATCACATGATAAAGTCATGTGATCATAGAATGTTCTGGAAGGACATGTGATTGTGTAATAGTAAAGCACAGCCACTTGTAAAGTAGTATAAGTAGGTAGTCAAATCTAACGGAGAACTCTATCGAGTGGACCTTGAGTCATCAAGACTTAGTATTAACATAAGAACTTGATACCACTCCCAAGCACTGATCACCTCAATCCCTGCTCATATTTGTTCTATGCACAGTTGGCTTAATTCCAGCGCTGTGAGCAAGTACCCCCACTACTACTTATTCTTTCATCTTCCTCGCTAGTGAGCACAGTGCTCACAAGCCTCTTGGATAGTGGGCCCTAGCTGTAAAGGGGACTTCTCAGTCAGGAGAGACTGAGAGAGGAGACTGAACACCAAGTCCAGGTATTTTGTTCAAGTCCTGACCTGTTAATTGGGCTTGTTAGCTACTATTCTTCCTTGTATAAGCTCTGTGCTGTCGTCCATTGTGACAGGTACATGCAGGAGATCGGCGGTTACTTCTTAAAAGGCCGCTTAGCTTAGGGGTTCCTTTCTTAGGGGCAATCGTGTACAACTTGATTAGGGCAGTAGTCAGTAAGGCAATAGGAGTCTAAACAAGAGAAGATTGTACTCCCTGTTAGACATAGCCTTTAAAAGTTCGCCCTGGATTGAGAATCAGAACCAGAAACCGAGTCAGAATATGAATCATCACCCTCCCCTTCACCATCACCACCACCACCACCCTACGATATGTTGCGGCAACAACAACAACAACAACAACAACAGGAGGAACCATCCCAGGCACCTACCCCCCACCAACCACCACCACCAACTAGAGAGGAATAGCTCCTCACTATGATTGCCACCCTACAGCAGCAGGTTAACACCATGCTCCTCCAACAGCAAGGGAGCTGAGTAGAGGTTGCAAGACCTCAAGTATTCAATGGAAAAATGGAGGAGGTGAGCGCGTTTATCAACGCAGCTTGAATATACATCAGAATGAAGATGACGGAGGAAGCAGCAATGACCCAGGTGGCCTGGGTGCTATCTTATGTGCAAGGGGGAATAGCGGAGGCATGGAAGGACAACTTAATAGATGAGTTGGCCAAGGGAGAATCAGAGGTGGAAACAGTGGAACAACTGTTTTCAAAAATAAGAAACAATTTTGGGAAAACATTGGAGAAAGAGAGGAAGATCGAGCAGCTGAGAACAATAGAGCAGGAGGGAAGGACGTGTGACAAGTACGTCCAGGAGTTCAAAAAAGTTGCCAGGGGGAGTGGCTATGAGAGATGATCCCTCATCGAAGAGTTCAAGAGAGGACTGAGTGGAGTGATAAGAAGGAAATTGGCAGAAGCGGAAGAGCCCCCGACCACCATAGGCGAGTGGCAAGAAAGGGCAGTAAGGTTGGATAGGAACCAGAGACAGAGTAGAGCAGAAGAGAGGATATTGGGGAGGAATGCGGCGTACCCAGGGGGAAATGTGCAGCCAAGGGGAAGTTTTGGAGGGGGGTCATATGGAGGAAAAGGAGGACAAATAACCTGGTGGGCAGGAGTTCTGCAGACAGGAGGAAATAGGGGAGGAGGAGGAAATATGTTTAACAGAGGAGGATATCAACGGGTCCACGGAGAGACCCAAATACAATGGACGTGGATAGAGAAACAGGAGGAGAAAGAAAATGTTATCACTGTGGGAAGTTTGGTCACATGGCCAGAAATTGTTGGGATAGAGGGAAAGCAAGAGTAGTGGAGACGCCGCAAGAGTTGGCAAAAGAAAATGGAGGACAGTGAGCTCTTGGCTGGTCTCCAATAATCTGTATAGTATATTGCGCCCAGAAAAACTGGGCAATAAATTAAATTGTTCAAAGGACACTGAGAGAGCAAGAGATGTGCGGCGCACATTACGGCCGCTAAGAGAAGTATGGATGAAAGTGGGGTTGGAAAAACTAGAGAGTCATAAGGGGGTAGCAGTAAAAGCTCTACTAGATAGTAGGGCAACAGGTCTATTCATGGATACGACCTTTGCAAGAGAGAAGGGGTTCAAAATGGAAAGAATAAAGAACCCCCTACTAGTTAAAAATGTGGATGGAACAGTAAATGTGGGGGGAGCAATAACACACTAAGTCAAGTGCAATATGTTCTTCAAGGGACATGTGAAAAGAGTCAGAATGGATGTGTGTAATCTGGGAAAAACTGAGGTCATACTAGGGATGCTGTGGCTGGCAGCCCATAACCCAGAAATAGATTGGGAAAAGGGGGAGGTGAAAATGACAAGATGCCCACCCATATGTGGAAAAAGGAAGTAGGAAGAAAAGAAAAGAGAAGTAAAGAAGGTAAAGAAAGATGAGGACGAAGAAACACTGAGGAAGTTGGTACCTAAGAGGTTTTGGAAGTGGAAAAAAGTCTTTGGGAAAAGGGAGTCGGAAAGAATGCCAGTGCGAAAGGCCTGGGATCACGTGATAGAATTGAAAGAAGGGTATATACCAAAGAAAGGAAAGGTATATTCGTTGTCAAGAGAAGAAAGAGAGGAAGTGCAAGCATTCGTGGAGGATCAATTGCAAAAAGGGTACATTCGTCCCTCCAAATCACCGCAAACGTCACCAATACACTTTGTGGCAAAAAAGGATGGTAAAAGAAGGATAGTACAAGATTATCGTCATATAAACCAATAGACGATAAAAAATGGATACCCACTACCACTGATTGTGGACATACTAGACAGAGTGGGGAAGAGGAAGGTATTTACAAAGCTGGATCTGAGATAGGGTTACAACAATGTCAGGATCAAAGAGGGAAATAAATGGAAAGCAGCATTCACTACACACATCGGAGCATATGAACCCACTGTAATGTATTTCAGATTAACAAACTCCCCTGCTACTTTCCAAACAATGATGAACAACCTATTCCGAGACCTTATAAACCAGGGGGACATGGTGATCTTCATTGATGACATTCTAGTAGCAACAGATACAGAGGAGGGGCACAACGAGTTGGTGGAGGAAGTACTGAAAAGGCTGGAAAAAAGTGACCTGTTTGTGAAACCAGAGAAATGCAAGTGGAAAGTAAGAGAGGTGGAATTCCTGGGAGTAATAATTGGGCCAAGAGGGGTAGAAATGCAGAAGGAAAAAGTGGAAGGAGTACTAAACTGGCCAATACCCAAAAATGTCAAAGAAGTGCAGAAGTTCTTAGGCCTAGTCAACTATTACAGAAGGTTTATAAAGGACTTTGCAAAGATAGTGGTGCCATTACACGTACTAGTCAGAAAGGAGCAGAGATGGAAGTGGGAAAAAGAGCAAGAGAAAACATTTGGAAAGCTCAAAACAGTGTTCACTATGAAACCAGTTTTAGCAATTCTAGATATAGATAAGGAAATGAGGGTGGAGGCAGATGCCTCAGACTATGCGACAGGAGGAGTGTTGTCAACAAAATGTGAGGACAGAAAGTGGAGGCCAGTAGCCTTCATCTCTAAGTCGTTAAATACTACAGAGAGGAACTACGAAATTCACGACAAAAAGATGTTGGCAGTCATTAGGTATCTCGAAGCCTGGAGGCACTACTTAGAAGGAGCCAAGCTAGAATTTGAAATTTGGACAGATCATAAAAACCTTCAATACTTCATGACGAGCCAGAAATTGAATCGAAGGCAAGCGTGATGGGCATTGTACCTCTCGCGATTTAACTTTACCTTGAAGCATGTTCCAGGAAAAAGTATAGGGAAGGCAGACAGACTAAGTAGAAGACCGGATTGGCAAGAAGGGGTGGAAAGGGATAACGAGGACCAGACACTGATAAAACCTGAATGGGTGAGAGGAGCAGAAACAATAATGGAAGAAGGAGATCTAAGAGAAAGGATAAAGAAGGCGCAGGAAGGAGACGAAAAAGTAGTAAAAGCAGTAGAAGAGCTAAAGAAGGCAGGAGTCAAAATGTTGAGAGACGAGGAATGGGAAATAGAAGACAGAGTAGTACTGAAGAAAGAAAGGATATACGTGCCAGAAGGGAAACTTAGGGGGGAAATAATATGGCTACACCACGACACCCCGGTAGGAGGGCATGGAGGGAGATGGAAGATGACAGAGCTAGTTACCAGAAATTACTGGTGGCCAGGAGTAATGAAAGAAGTGGGGAGATATGTGGATGGATGTGATACCTGTCAAAGGTACAAGAATTGAAGCGAAGCACTAGCAGGAAAATTGATGCCCAATGCAACCCCAGAAAAGCCATGGAGTCATATTTCAGCAGACTTCATTACCAAGTTACCACTAGCTCAGGGATATGATGCAATTTTGGTAGTATGTGACAGATTTAGCAAAATGGCACATTTTATAGCCACCACGGAAAAGACATCAGCAGAGGGACTAGCAAAGCTGTTTCGGGACCAAGTATGGAGACTACATGGCCTCCCAGAAAGCATTATATCGGACAGGAGAGTACAGTTTGCAGTGGGAATGATAAAGGAGTTAAATAACTTGCTGGGAATTCAAATGAAACTTTTGACGGCCTATCACCCACAAACAGATGGGCAAACGGAAAGAATAAACCAGGAGTTAGAGCAGTACCTAAGGGTCTTCATCAACCACAGACAAGAACAGTAGCCAGATTGGCTAGGAACAGCAGAATTTGCGTATAATAACAAAATCCACGCAGCAACAAAAAACTCACCATTCAAAGTAAATTACAGACAAGACCCAAGGATGGGATTTGAAGGCAGAAGGAAAGGGAAGTATGAGGCAGCGGGAAAATTTGTGGAAAAAATGAGAAAGATCCAGGAGGAGGCAAAAGCAGCACTAGAAAAGGCACTGGAGGAAATGAAGAAGTTTGCAGATAAGAAACGAGGGAAGAGAGAAGAATACAGAGTAGGGGACTTAGTACTATTAAGTACAAAGGACTTGAAATGGCAGATGAAGGGGAGAAGATCGGAAAAGCTGACGGAGCGCTTCGTAGGGCCCTATAAAATCAAGGGGATTATCTCTAGTAATGCAATAGAGTTGGAATTACCCAAGACCATTAAAATATATCCTGTAGTAAATGTAAGTAGGGTACGACTCTACAAACCACAGGTAGAAGGGCAGAAGAAAACACCACCAAAACCAGTCATTATCGAAGGGGAAGAAGAATTTGAAGTAGAGAAAATTCTGAACAAACGAGTAGTATAGGGGAAAGAGAAGTTCTTGGTATGATGGAAAGGGTATATGGCGGAAAGCAATACATGGGAAAGTAGGAAAAATCTGGAAAATGCAAAAGAGTTGGTCAAAGAGTTTGAGAGGGAGTACAGGGAAGAGACAGAAGAACTTAGGCAACAGGAGCTGAAAGAAGAAGAGAAGGAATTTAGCCAGGAATTACCAAGGGAATTTACAGCTAAATTACTATACAGTTGGGGGAGGAGAAGATATGAAAAAGAGAGAGAGAAGAGGTGGGATGAGAATTGGAACTGATGGAAAAATTCCTCAGGACGAGGAATCTTGAAGGGGGGCCATGTTATGAGAGCCCCAGAAAGGAAAGAGTTTTCTGTGCATTTGAACATTTGATCTCTAACATCAAATCGTACAACAAGGACAAGATATAAATAGCATGGGAACTAGGTAACCATATCACATGATAAGATCATGTGATCATAGAACATTCTGGAAGGACATGTGATTGTGTAATAGTAGAGCACAGCCACTTGTAAAGTAGTATAAGTAGGTAGTCAAATCCAACAAAAGACTCCATCAAGTTCTTCCTAAACACTCACCTCGAGTGGTCCTTGAGTTGTCAAGACTTAGTGATAACAATCGAACGCTAATAAAACCTAAGTGGGTTAGAGAGGTAGAAACAATGATAGAAGAAGAAAATTTGAGGGAAAGAATAAAGAAGGCACAGGAAGGAGACGAAAAGGTAGTAAAAGCAGTGGAAGAACTAAAGAAGGCAGGGGTAAAGGCATTAAGAGACGAGGAATGGGAAATAGAGGACAGAGTAGTACTGAAGAAAGAGAGAATATATGTACCAGAAGGGGAACTTAAAGGGGAAGTAATATGATTACACCATGATACCCCAGTAGGAGGGCACAGAGAGAGATGGAAGATAACAAAGTGTCAGCGTCTAAAGTCCGATAACCGGAATTAAGCCAACTGTCTCTTTGTTCAGAGTTTGACAAAGAGAACTCGATGGAGTTCTCGCTTATTTCTCTACCTACTTATACACTTTACTACTGTGGCTATGCGCTTATTCTCCCATG
>Ga0153968_1000022_pt1 | contig 21691 bp, 21 predicted proteins | sample TSGA052MetaG_FD_104729 | JGI IMG/M metagenome (GOLD analysis project Ga0153968, IMG submission 104729) | Attine ant fungus gardens microbial communities from Georgia, USA - TSGA052 MetaG | ecosystem: Host-associated > Fungi > Mycelium > Unclassified | place: USA: Georgia, George L Smith State... | reverse complement strand
TTCACCGTGTTATTGTAGACGAGGCTTTCACCTGTGACTTCGGCATGAGCTTCAGTATCTACTAATTCTGAGTAGTGATAACTAAACTTATATCTGAATTATATGATCCTTTTATTTCCTCATCACTCAAGTCCTAATATCATTCAAGGTGTTATCCAAGTCCACTGCAATATATACAATTCAATCTTTCCTGTAGTCTGATACTGTTGAATACTTCTTTATACACTACATTGAGTGTTCTTCTGCCCTCTTGGCTTTGCTCTGGAAGAAGTACTGAAATGTTCAAAAGTACATCTTGAAAAAGCTACATAAAGTTGTCCATGGGAGAACACTGATTAATCCCCACATGTTCTACTGACTGTCCTTAAGACTTGTTGATGGTCATGGCAAAGGCCAGCCTGACTGGGAATTAAAGTCTCTTGAGTGGTATGGGCAATAACTTAACAGGATAAATGCACAGGTATGTCTTCAAGTGCTACAAAAACACTATACTAAGGCCAAATGGAAACAATTAATGATTAAATAATCAGGAAGAGGTACAAGGAGTATACACATCTAAACCCAGATGGAAATGACTGGCCTAAGGGTTTCTGTTGATATAAGACCAGCAAGTATTGTACAGTGGTCTACACACTAATAGGTTCACCTTGAGAATGAAGCAGAAAGGAGTTTTAGAGATAAGTTACTTGTTATTCATATTGGAATCTACAAGCCTTTTATACTTTTTTTAAAAAATCTATGTTTTATTACACAGGGCTCATAGGCAGACCATGGCAGATACAAAGTACCTACTTAAATATGAGAAACTACAAACAGAAAGAAAAAGGGTAAAAGAAATTAAAAGAAACAGGGTAAAGAGAGAGGACAAGACTACACATTTGCCTCTTGGCCATGCCACGTAGGATGGTCATCTATTGTTAAAGCTAAAGGCTGTGAGGTTGTCTACTAGAAAGTGGATGAAGCTATTGATGATGATATTGCATGGCCTTGTTGAGGGTCATATAGATTACACTATATCATAATATGTTCATGAGTTTGTACATTGGTATGGCCACATAGATAGCTGGTAGATGAGTTGGAGAAGAACCTTTGGTGGTATTTGCCAATGAGCACATAGCCTGTGGTTGTCAGTGAGCCAACTCCTGAGCTGGAATAAAGCTAACTTCTTACGTTCTATAGAGAAAGTAACTCAGACATCACCCAGTGTGGTAGATGACTCATGTATTTACCTATAGAGAAAGTAACTATAATACAGTAATAAGAGCCAATACATGATTTAGAGAACTAAAGCTCACCTCAGACGTCACCCAGTGTGGTAGACAACTGAGTGTGAGCCTACAATAACCTAGATATTTATACTAAGGCTAGTGTTTCAGATTAATGATAAAAAAGAAAGAAATATGATGTCATGATGTGATCAGTTCTGTCCAATACCCCCCCTGGACTGATCAACTTGGTAAACTTGGGGCAAGTTGAGCTATGAGATAAAAGATAGTACTTTGTTGCATACTAGAAGTTTTGTGAAAAGGTCTGCAATATACTCAAAATTGACCTTTCCGAATTTGACCTGATCTTTGACAAAATGGTGCCTTATATTGATATGTTTAGTTCATCTGTGGTTTTTATCATTTAAACAGTGCACGATCGACCCCTTATTGTCAGCATAGATAGTGATAGGCCTAGAGAGTGGCAATTCAATCTCGCAAAGATATTTGCTTATCCAAAGGGCTTGGGTTGTAGCTTGAGAGAATGCCATATATTCAGCCTCAACTGTCGAAAGTGCCACTGTTTCTTGCTTTTTACTCTCCCATGATATTGGTCCTTCTGCCACTAGAAAAATATTCCTCTTAGTAGAACGTCATATATCTTTGCACCTAGCAAAATCAAAGTCAACATAACCAATTGGGTTCAAGTCTCCAGTTGCTTTATATGTTACTCCATAGTCAATTGTTCTTTTGATATATCCAAGGACATGTTTGATAATGCTCCAATGTGGTTTTCCAGGGTTGTGAGCAAAGCAAGATAGAATATTTACTGCATAGGATAAGTCTGGTCATGTGGCCACTCACAACCACATAAGTGAGCCAAGTGCTTCTCAGTATGGTATATCCTTTATCTCATCCATTTCTTCAGGTGTTCTTGGACAGTCATCAATTGAGAGTATGCTGCCTACTGGTAGTAGTGTAGAGATAAATGCACAGTCATCCATTCTAAAACAACAAAGCATGCACTCACAGTATACCCTCTGTGACAGAGTAATATCACCAGAGCTTGGATTTCTGTCGATCCTCATGCCTAGAATAAGTTTTGCTTCTCTAATGTCTTTGAGTTCATAGCTCGCAGCCAGTTCTTCCTTTGCCAGAGTTTCTCTCTCAAGAGTAGATGATGCTCCCAGAATATTATCTGTCCAGGTTGAAGTAAGTGTAAATTTATCATTCTGTACCCTGGAGCAGATTTGAGGATCTGCTTTTGATCTGTAATATCCATGACCTTCAAACATTTTGTCCAGATTTTGTGCCTAGTTATGTATGCCCTGCATAGTTCCATAAAGGGTCTTTTAAAGCCTCCACACATTATCTCCCCTTTCCTCAAATCCTCTTGGCTGTTCCATATACACCTCAAAAGCATTATCACTGTTCAGGAAAGCTGAAACAAAACCCACCTACCACAGATGAAGATTTTGAACTGCTGTGACTGCACAGACTAGATGAACTGATTCCAATCTTGCAACTGATGCATAAGTTTCTTCATAATTTTCTCCAATCACTTGTGTAAATCCTTTTGCGACTGTCCTTGCTTTTCTCTTTTCTACTCCACCATCTTCTTTCCATTTTACAGCATAAACCCATTTTGACCCAATAACATTCTTTTCCTACGGTCTTGGCACAACTTCAAATACTCCTCTTTTTTAAGCATAGAAATTTCGGTTGCCATTGGTTCCTACCACAAACCTGGTTACTTTATTGCCTCAATATAGGTCCTAGGAACCCAGGTATCAACTTCAATGGAACTAACGGTTGCTCTATTGAGGTATTCAAGAGATTCACAAAGACAAGTACTTGGCATTGGTACTTGTTGGGTTCTTTTCATAGCCAATGATGGTTCAACAACAACCTCTAGTGATATTACTTCATCTTCAGTCAACTCATGGTCATATAGGTCTTAACTTGGCAAGGGTCTGGGAGCAATTACAGATTGATTTGCAACATTATTGTCTGACCATGACAAGTCTATGGTACAGGGGTTTTTATCTTCTACAATAACAGTTGGAACAGATGGTTGGACATCTCCTGCAATGACAGTTAGGATAAATGGTTGTGCAAGGTGAGTTGTTCCTTCCTCAAAAATGACATCTCTTGACAAGAATATTGCTCTAGTACTTCTATCCAATAACTTGTATCCGTTTCGACTGTTATAGCCAAGAAGAGTAACCCGTACTTATCGTGGCTGAAGTTTGAAGATATTAAGATTCAACAGTATATGAGCATATGCCATACATCCAAAAGGGCAAAGGTGTGAAACATCTTGTCTCCATCCATGCCATAACTCTGCTGGTATCTTATTTGGTTGCCTGGATGATGGTAGGAAATTCTTGACATATACTACAGTTTGAATCACGTTTGCCCAATACTTTGTGGGGAGTCCAGATTCTACCAAAATTGATTGGGCTACCTCAAGGATTGTTTGCATTCCTCTTTCAGCTACTTCATTTTGCTGGTGTGCATAGGGTGCTGTGAATTCAAAAATAAGTCCTTCGTTATTGCGGTATTGTTCCCATGTGTTGTTGAACCATTCTCTATCCATATCTAGTCTTATTCTCTTAAGTTTCCTTCCAGTTTGACATTTTGCCTCCTTATAGTATGCCTTGAAAACCTTTAATGTTGTTTCAGCTGATTTTAATGCTAGGAAAGTGACTGTTTGGTACAATGAAAAACCATCAGTTATTGCCATGAAGTAATGTGCACCTCCAGCTGATTGTACTTGTGCCAGACCCCAAAGATCAATGTATATGTGTTCTAGAACATCTCTTTCTTTAACCATAGTGCTGTTATATAGATAAGAGGTATGTTTTACAAAAATACAATCCTTACACATTTCGCCAAGTGCCATTTCTTCATAGGTGTTCATTCCATCAACTAGTTTATTCCTAATCATGTTTTGCAATGTGTCAGTTCTAGCATGAGCTAGGTGTCGATGCCATATAGCGAAATCAACTGGCTTCTGCATAGATTAACTTAGGTATACTATATATTCATCTTGTTCAACGTCAACATAAAATAGGTTCCCTTTCTTTGTTGCAGAAAATATTATTGGTCTGCTCAGTATTTTGATCAATACTGAATTGTCTGCGACTGAGAAAATTGCATCTGCCCCTTTCTCAAGTAATCTTGAGACAGATATTAAGTTTGATCAGAGGTCTGGTATGTACATCGCATTGTCAAGGGTGATGGATCTCAGTGTTCTTTCCACTCTCATTTTGAACTTTACAGTTCCTCTCCCAAGAATATTAAAAGTTGAATTTATGCTGGCAGATAATCCAGAAATATTCTGGTTTAGGGGAGAATATGAAATAAAAAAGGATTTGTCAGCAAAGCAGTGGTCACTTGCACCAGAGTCAATCAAGGTACGAATTGTTCATTTATTATAGAAGTCTGTATGCAGTACAAGTGATCTTTCTCTAGGTAGTCCTTTATTACTTTCCATCCCCATTCCTTGATGCATGTAATTATGTGAACTAGGAAATAGATTGTCATTAGGAGTTTTACTGGGAACAGGGACTGGGATATGAGGTACTTCGAAGGTAGTTTCTTCCATGGTCATAAGGGCAAAAGTCTGTTCAACCTTATCTGTTATGGTAGCAATGTTGGCAGTTGGTTTGGGCTTGAAACCATCTTGGTGAGTTTCAACAGCTGAGCCTTTCTCACCTCCTCTCTTTCCAAAACCAGGTGGAAATTACCTCTCCTTTCCTCCCTCTTGCCAATAGCATACATCTATTGTATGCCCTCGTTGATTGCATTTTGGGTTTGTACAGATTAATTTGTTCTGATCACGGCATTGAGAAGTTGATGCATGAAGAGCAGTTATTCCTCTAGATGTGTTGACATTTTGATTTTTGTAGACCCTCAACTACTAGACATGGAATTTGGCAATAATTTCACTTGAGGAATCATGTTCAAAGACTGTGGTAACTATGGAATCCCAAGTGGAGGGAAGTGAATTCAGGATAATGGCTGCAAAGTTCCTATCTGATATTTCAGCTCCTATTGATCTTACATGCATTAATTTCTTCCTCAATAGGGTTATGTGTACTAGAAAGTCTCTATTTGCTGTCAAAAAGGTGTTTCTTAACTCCGTTTTTATATTTAACTGTCCCACTAAAGTTTTCTTGTCATACAGATCTATATATATTTTCCAAGCATCTGCTGCTGTTCCACTAGTATCAATTTCAAGACCTGTCAGCTCAGTAGTGTTGAATAACAGGAGTATTTTGGTCTATGTATTGTGGGTTTTCTATTCTCTGATTGATGGGGTGAGTAAATCCCAATAAGTCTCAGATATAGGTGTGATTATTGGCGATAGAGTAGGACTAGCTGTGGTGCTTGTTGCTCCTGGGGCTTTCGTCACTGTTATTGTCGGTATTTTACTTGCAGGTACTGGACAAACAATCAAGCTATCTAAGTAACCTTCAGCTTCTTTTGAGTCGATCACTATCATAATGGCCTCTTTCTAGGTAGGCCAATTTGTTCCATTGAATTTAGCATTTTTGGAGAAGAGAGGTACAATACCAAGTCCTGAAGTGGTTATATTGGTAATGATGAACTAGTTATGTGTGAAGTGTTGAGTATATGTGAATTGGTAGATGTACGCAGAATATGTGTTAAGTATTGGCTCTTTGAAAAGTAGATGTATATGTTGGGTTGGTTGTTACGAGTTTAGGCTTTTAGGCCGGGGCCCATAACCTCTTATGTTCTATAGAGAAAGTAACTCAGACATTACCTAGTGTGGTAGATGACTCATGTATTTACCTATAAAGAAAGTAACTATAATACAGTAATAAGAGCCAATATGTGATTTAGAAAACTAAAGCTCACCTCAGACGTCACCCAGTATGGTAAACAACTGAGTGTGAGCCTACAATAACCTAGATATTTATATTAAGGCTAGTGTTTCAGATTAATGATAAAAAAAAAAGAAATATAATGTCACAATGTGATTAGTTCTGTCCAATACAACTGCTCTTTATCAGCATTTGACAAAGAGAACTTGATAGAGTTCCCATTAGATTTACTGCACTATATATACAATTACTGTTGTGGCTATGTGCTTTGTCTCCCATGGTCTCCATATTACTCATCAGTTGACTCCTTTGTCATATGCTGTGACTGTGACTTGTGACCCATGTAACATGACCATTTCTATGACAATGGTCATATCTTTGTGACTCTGTGACTGTTATGTAATATTTCCTACACTTCACCTTAGTAATACTCTTTAAAAGAAAAGAAAAGAAATATTAAATAATGACTTAGCTGTTTTGCCAAGTCATGACAGTGGTTATACAGGTAAATTGGGCACATAGGATATTTTATAATGAGCCCAGGTGCTGTACACTCTTTTATAGTAAATATATTATAAAAGTAATGGTATTTATAAATTACTACAATTTTTTTATTTTATTTAACTTTATTTAATTATTATCTCTATTAACAAATTGCTCCAGGTACCAGCGTGATAATCATAACAAGCCTTCGTAGAGCACAATTTGATTAGTTCATGTAAAGGACACTCGATGTTTAGTACCTTACCCGGAAAGACTATTTTTACCTAATGTTATACAAAATATAGGCAGTGCTGAGAAAGACAACTTCTGCATCTTAAAAATGAGGCAACTAAAGTACTGTCAATAAATCTTTAAATCAACCTTTCGATTTTTAAGAACTTAATGTAGATAGATAGATTTTTTAAAAAAATAAAATCATTAAATAAGATTCAAATATTAGAGTAAGTTATAAATAGACAGATTAATTAATGTACATTAAGTTATTTGAAAATTTTATGTGCAACTCTACTGGGTCCCCTATAACTAAAGTGTGCAACACTACCGGGTCCCCTACCTTAAATGTCCTTGGATAGGATGCGGTAAAATATTTAATGTATTATTTTATTATAAATTATTGTATGGGTGTAATCCATTAAAATTTACCTTAAATATGATAAAAAGATATAATTTACTAATATATTTATCGGTAATATTGATCTTTATTTAATTTTTTATTAATTATTTTTTATTCTTTTTAAAGATTTATTAATTAAAAAAATAAATAAGGGGATTTTCTATATACCCCTCCCTGATAATATGTTCCTTTTTATCTTTGAAGTCTAGGAACAGCTGACCTCTCTTACAGCTGATTAGGAATAAAAATTACCATTCTTTGAGGATATTGTCATATTTCTTTTTTTTGCTAAATAGGAAAAAGTCAATATATTGTTAGCTACTTTTACTTGGTCATTAACTAGCTTTTGTCTGGACCACTTGGCTTTACTAGGGCATTGCCAGAAATGAATGATGTTCCTTTTGTCTTTCTTTAGGTAGGTTTTTATTCTGGAGGTAAGTAGTATAACATAGTTCTGAAAGGGATTGACATGGGACTCAAGGACCTTGCTGACAGCAGAGATTGAGTCAGTGATGACAATGATGTTATAGATATCATTGTCTTTTATAGTGGAAATAAGGCCTATGCACATGGCCATGAGTGTAAGGGGACTACCCTAGGGTTGGGCTTAGTGACATGAGTAGGTTCCCACCTAAGAGCCGTCGTCTCTCCGATCGCCTTCCTATTGTCTGCCTCCCTTCTCTTCTGTGTCATACTGTGTGAGCCTATACATCTAATATTGGACTCTGTGGGAATATATGTCAGGTACCATGAGAACAGTGCCTAGACTGTCTAGTAGTATAAATACTGGTCTTCTGTTGTAGATATACCTCAGTTGAATCTTACACTAGCTTCAGGATCTATCCATTAGCTTAAGGGTCTATCGCCTCTGAGTGATTTCAGTGCCCTAACAATGAGCTCAGCTTCAACAAAGGTAATATTCATGGTTTGGATTTTAAATTGTCCAGTAATGGGATTGTTTTTTCAGATGTAGGTGATAGCCATTGCTAGGTTGGATTTTTTGACACTGCTATTAGCAATAACTATAGCTTTGTGAGAGAGGTTTTACAATTGGCAAAAGGCATAGTTAAGGTTTTGGATATGCTTATGAAGGTCTTTATTACTGAAAGAGAGAAGGGAGTGAAAAGTTATTCTACTAGAGAAATGATTGACTACTCTTAAACTAGGAGAAAAAAGAGAGTAAAGAGGATTAAAACACCTTATGATTTCTGAGAGGTGTTTATTGACATCTTTGATAAGACTTTTGAGTTATATCTGTTATTTCAATGTGAGCTTAGATATTGCAAATCTATGGGGAGAATAACCCTTGGTATATTGAGAGTCAAGTAGAGAGTTGATCATGTGAGAGGGTAGAATGGAGATGCAACAGAGATAGTGCTGGCTATTGAGTTTTTGCAAGTAGTGGGCAATGGAACAAAGGCCTGTAATAGATTCAATACCTTCTGACAGTGATGTTTAGAAGGCCCTTGTGATCCATAGGATGGCTCTACATGTTATGAACATTGAGTGGGACTACAACTATTATTAGCCATGGTCTGATAATGAGTGGTTAGTAGACGAGATATTGGCAATACTAAATGAGAACATTACTATACAGTAATGTATTAAATGTCTGAAGACTCCAAGAGACAATGGACTCACAGAATGGACAGGACTCTTCAGAGAAATCTTGGACTATCTCCTTCTTTTTTTGGACTTGTGCTAAATGGAACAACATCAGACTAACCCATTATTAGACACTGACTTAACCTGTTACCCTCATTGCTTTTGTCACTGGACTGTCACTTAACTAGTCACTCATAGTTACAACTAGTGTTATCACATTGTAACATAGTCATAATACCTAGTTAGGATAAATACAGACCAGAAAGAGAAGAGAACAGCAAGTTCTCTCTTTCTATATTTCCTTTGTAAAATCTTACTCTAAAGAATTGGTACTCTTACTTGTCTTAGAACAACCTCAAGGATACTACTCAAAGTCTTGTTGATATCTCTTCTCTAATATAACTTCACTAAAAACCTTAACTGGATCCTCTGACAAGGAGCATAAAGATATTAAATGTTAGATATAGGCTTCAAGTTGAAACGCATATTCAACTGTGAGGTCTAGAGTCTTAACAATTAAGAGAAAACTTCCTTCTTTGCTACAAGTAATATTGTTTGCTGAAGTCATAGTTGCTGGCTCTCATTACTTCGCATTGTATCGTCAATACCCCACCAGTTCTTATTGCCTTGCACTATACTGTGTGGAATCCCTGAGCTCTTATTGCTTTGCGCTATAGTTAGAACAATGTCATAATCATGGATAGGACATCTATAATATTGACATCATCAGGTCATACATGGACCACCAAGGATAGTAACCTCATGACTAAGACTGAGTATACCACACTCTCTCAAGACATCTTTATTAAATACTTTCGAGACCTGATACTCATAAGACCTATTTGTGAAGAAACAAGTAAAAGATTGGATTACCACCCCAGCATATGTCAAAACAACCTATTGCTATCCCAAAACAACATCTGACTATCTCCATCAAACAAAATACCTCTCAACAATCTTTTTTCTTACAACTTGGACCCAAAACCTCTTCCATAAACTCAGAATTGGAACACGACCTTGAACCTCTTATCAAATAATCAGAAACACAACAAAAAACCTTTGAACAACACCTCCACTCTGAAATGTCTCAACCAACAAATACTATCTCTGCAAATCAACAAACAACTCCCTTGACTTCCATTAACCCAGCAGGAATTCTTGGACACAGAACTTTTGGATCGTCAACAAAGAACACTAGCAACTTGTTCTATAATGTCTTTGGAAAACCCTCAACAGATTCATCCAATATCTCGACAACAACCTCTTTAACAACAATCCAAAAGCATTGACCTAAATATGCTCAACCCAACAAATTTGACGGGGATCCAAGAAACTACTAGAAATAGAAAGAAGACTGTTCACTCTATATGCTTGCCCATAACAACAATTTCCCAAATGAACATACTGCAATCATGTTCATGCTCTACTACATGGACAAGAAAGCCTTGGTCTAAAGAACAGAGTTTATGGCAGCCCATATAGTCTCAGGACAAGGAATCCCTCTCAGAACCATAGACAACTTCCTTGCAGCCCTCAACTCAGATTTTCAACCATTTGATATGAAAGGAGATGCCCTGTAGTAGTTACATGCTCTCAAACAACTATCAAGACCAGTGAATGAATATGTCTCTGAATTTAGAGTATTTGCTACCCAAGCAAGACTTATAGATATCTCGCAACTCATCCACCTATTCTGACAAGACCTGGATCCTAATATTGCCATACAAGCTATTCAATGAGAACCCAATAACAATCTCCAAGCATGAATTGAAGCAACAAAACAAGGAGAAGAAATCATTTGTATAGAAAGAATCTATCTGGGTAGAAAATAGACAAAACACCCCAATAGAATTCTGGTCAAAGAGAAACACTATACAAATCCAAACTGGCTTTGACCTCACAATAACTATAAAGACCCAAATGCTATGAATATTGATAATATACAAGCTATACTGGAGAATTACAAGAATACTCTCCAAGATCAAGAAGACTCTGATAACAAACAAGAAACTACCAACTAATGCATCCAGAAGCTAGTACATCAAACCCTCAAGAATATTCTTACCAAAGATCAGAAGAAGTCATTCAAGAAAGGGAAATACTTCAGTTGTGGAACACTAGAACATTTCGCTACCCAATGCCTAAGGAAACCCAACTTCAAAACACTACCCCACAACAAGACCTACAAGGCTAAGAAGAATCTCCTTACCAAAAAGACTAACAAAAAAAGAGATCTCATAGAAAATATCCCAGAAAAAGAAACCTCAACAACTGACTTTGACTCTGACGACAAAGAGAAGGATTTTCCTCAAAGCAACTAGAAACCATGCCTAACTCACTCAAAGCTTCCAGTACAAAGAACAATGACAGGCAAGTAAACGGACTACACATAAAAGACATTGTAGAAATACAGTTGAAACTGTGTTAATCTAATATCTTCTATTCTCCCACACAAGTGCTTCTAGGAAGAAAAACTGTAGATATCTTATCACTAATAGATTCAGGAGCAGAACTCGATCTAATTGACAAGACCCTCATCAAGGACTAGAGCCTACTAAGAAAAAAACTCAAAAAACCCCTTTCAATACAAAACAGAGACAAAAGTATAAACAAAAACAAAAAAATAACTGACTATGTCAAACTAGATGCAATCATCGATCAACAATAGATCAAACTCAAACTTACAATTGCAGACCTAGGACAACTATGAATTATACTAGGAATTCTATGGCTCAAGAAACACAATCCAATTATTGATTGGAAGAAAGGTATAATGAAATAGAGAAATGCTGAACTGACAAAGAATTTTAGTGAATTACTCGACTCTCAAGAAGAAAACCCATAGTTAATGAACTATGAGATTTATAAATTAAATACTAAAATCTCTGCTTTACAAGTACTAGCATAGAAGAATAAGTAGAAAGATAACTGAACTACTGAACAAATGGTTTCAGAAGAATACCACAAATACTTATTACTATTTAACAAGAAGAAAAGTGAACAATTCCCACCAGCAAGAACTTGGGACCACAAGATTGAAATAAAACCAACATTTGAACCAAAAGCTTTCAAGCTATACAAGCTTTTCTTTGCAGAAATCAAGAAGCAAGAAAATTTTGTTGAAGAAAACTTACAAAAAGGATATATCAAACATTCAAAATCACCAATGGTCTTACCCTTTTTCTTTGTGGCCAAAAAGAACAGAAAACTACAACTATGTCAAGATTACAGCTATTTCAATGAACATACTATCAAGAACACCTACCTAATACCTAATGTTCAAACTATTTTGGACAAACTATGTGGATCAAAATACTTCACTGCAATGGACATATGACTTAGATACAACATTTGCATTCGTAAACAAGACTGATAGAAAGGAGCATTCAGAATGAATCAAGGATTATTTAAATCAACTGTCATGTTCTTCAGAATGTACAATAGCCTAGCAATATTCCAAACAATGATGAACACAATATTTGTACCACTCATTGCCAAAAACCTTATACTAGTTTATATGGATGACATTTTCATCCATATTCCAACAAAGAAACAACTACACAAGATAACAAAAAAAGTACTCAAAATACTTCAAGAGCATGACTTATATCTCAAACCCAAGAAATGCCAATTTGCCAAATAATGACTTTCCTATCTTGGATATATCATCTCCCCTGATCAAGTTCAAATGGACCCAATCAAGCTCAAAGACATATCCAACTAGTCTATATCTTTAACAATCAATAAAACAAGAAATTTCCTTAGATTTTGTAATTTCTATAGAAAATTCATTAAAGACTATGCCAAAATTGCCTCACCAATTAACCAATTGGCAAAGAAGAATACAAAATTCATCTAAATAGAGAAAGCACAAAAAGCATTCAAAAAGAAATTTAAAGAAAAACCCATCCTTATTACCTCTGACCCAACAAAACTATTTGAAATATTTGCTGATGCATCAAATCATGTGACAGGAGCAGTACTCACACAAAGGGATAATAATAGAGTACAATATCCCTGCTTCTTCTACTCAAAACTACTATCACCAGTAAAGAAATGCTATTATACCTCGGAGCAAGAATTCCTTGCAATTATCTGAGCTATTCAAGAATGGAGACATTATATTGATGGAGCACCAGAAGAAACTATCATCTGGACCGACCACAACAACATTATTGGACTAACCTAGCCAAACTGTCATAACAAATGATAAGATGGTCAATAACGCTCAGTGCTTATAAGATCAAAATCAAGCACATCACTGGCAACAAAAACATTGCTGCAGATGCCCTTTCTTGAAAATTCATCAAGGACAAAGATGAAGATGAACCAAAACAAGCTATACCAGACAAGTTCATTAACAAATCAACCTTTTCTACAAAAGAACTATCTGACGAACTAACACTGAAGGAAAAACAAAACATACTTAGACAACATCACAATTTACCAATAGCTGAACACCTTGGCATTAAGGAAACACTATGCAAAGTATCGAAACAACACTCATGGCCTGGACTCAAGCAATTTGTCACCAATTACATCAAAGATTGTGAAAACTGCCAGAGATACAAGATCAATTGACATCCTCTAAAACTGCTACTTCAAGGAATTCCAGCACCACAATCTAATTGACCATTTACTTAAATCGCTATGGACCTTATCACTAACTTACCCAAGTCAAAGAGCTTTGATTCTATTTTGTCTGTGATAGACTACAACCTAACAAAGAGGATAATATTAATACCAATGACAAAAGGAGTAATCTTGGAAGGAATTGCAACACTTCTAATAGACAACCTCTTCCAAAGATTTGGTATTCCTGACAAGGTCATCTTTGACTATGATCCTTAATTCATTGCCAAGTCAATAAAGGCCTTCTTATAGAGACTAGGAATCAAACAAGCCATATCCACTGCTTTTCATTTTCAGATGGACAGCACCATAGAATGATTCAATAAAGAAATTGAACTTTACCTCGCTATCTATTGTGCTGACAACCTGGAAACATGGGCTGATAAGCTATCTATGACCAAATATTTCTATAACTCTAGACTTTATAGAGGTTCATATATCCCATTTGAACTTATGTTTGGACACCCTACAAAAACCCACATTAACACCCCAGAAACCTTATCCATCACTGCCAACAATAGGATTAACCACATGGAAAAGATCTGGACAAATGCCAAACATGTCATGACTTGGCAAAATAGCTAAGTTATTATTTAATATTTCTTTTCTTTTCTTTTCTTTATTACTAGGATGGAGCATAGGAAAATATCACATGACTATCACAGAGTCACAAATGGTCACAGTCACAGCATGTGACAAAAAAGTCAGCTGATAGACATAAGAACTATGGAAGACAAGACACATAGCTATAATAGTAATTGTATATATAGTATAGCAAATCTAATGGGGACTCTATTAAGTTCTCTTTGTCAATTGCTAAACAAAGAGCAGTTGGCTTTATTCCGGCTTGGAGTTTAGCAACCTTACACTAGAACTTGATTCACATCCAAGCACTGTTCACCTTAGACCTTGCTTAAACTCTTATCTCATTCAATCAACCCTTGGCTACTAATCATTGTGATCAGTAACTATCTCTATACATAGCTAGGCCCTTGGCTTAAGGGGACTTTGCAGTCAGTTAGGGACTACAGGTGGAGACACAGTACCAAGCTCAGGTATTACATTTGAGATCTGACCTCATAATTGAGTCGTGTTGAGTAGTATAGCTTTTATAGTATAAACCTTGTGCTGTGCTCCATTGTGAGTAGTACATGTAGAGAAATGACAGTTACTTCTAGAAGGCCATCTAGATTAGAGATCCCATCTATTGGGTAATAGTCTAACTATACTATTAGGGCAGTAGTTAGTAAGGCAGTAGGACTTTGGCTGGGTAAAGATCTTGTGCCCCAGCAAATGTAGTAACTAGTAAGATCAAAACTATTAAATTTGTACCCTGAGACGTTATCACAATGTCTCAAGAACAATACCATTTATTGATGAGCAGCTTGCTCAAAGAGAAATGCGCCCTCACCAAACTGAGGGTAGAACTTGAGAGAAGGAAAGAAAAATTGTGTAGGAAATGCAAAGGATTCAGGTACCTGGCCTATAACTGCAGAAATGAGAAAGAAGAAGGAAAGGGAACTACTATTTCCCAAAATAAGTTTGAAATACTGAGAAGTAGGGTGATACAATGTGAAGTGGAAGAAAGAGTAATTAGGAGGCAGAAGTCGGTGATGGTCAAATATGTCAAGTGTGGGAAGAAAGGACACAAGTATAAGAAGTGTCTACTGTGGATGAGAAAGGAAAGGATAGCACATATAGCAAAGCCACAAAAGGCACACCAACCAAAGGAGCATGGCATGCTCTGTAAAGGGAGAAGCACAGGAAAGAAGGTTGAGAAGGACAGAGGAGAAAGAGACAGTGTATATGGCTAAGCTATGAGAAGTGCAGCAAGAATGGAGAAGGAGTTTGGTAGAGGAATTAAGGAAAAGAGCAAAGGAATACTGTGGAAAAGAAGTGCCAGAGGAAGCACACCTATTAGAACTAGGGTGGTGCACAAGGGAGGTAATAGTAACATACATAAAGTGTGAGAGGTGTGGAGAGAAAGGATGCCATGTAAAAGACAACAAAGAACAGGAAGTAATCCAAGACAAACAAAGATAGTATAGGTGTATAGAAAAGGTAGCACAGCCCAAAGAGGCAAAAGCACAACAAAAGAGGAGGGTAGCCAAAAGGAGGTCAGGAAAACCTTCAAAATGCTAAGAGAGGTGTGGTTAAATATTAGGATGAAGAAAATAGATATACATGAAGATGTGATAGTAAAAGCACTCTTGAACAGTAGTATAACAGGGATGTTCATGAATAAGAGAATAGCAACAAAACATGGATTTAGGCTACAGAAACTAGAAAGACCAATAGTCATCAGAAATGTAGACAGAACAAATAACAGTAGAGGGGCCATTACACACCAAGTAGAGTACAATGTGTATTACAAAGGCTATGTAAAAAGAATGAGAATAAATATGTGTGACTTAGAAAAGACAGAAGTAATTCTGGGAATGCCATGGTTAGCAGCATATAACCTAAAGATAAACAGGAAAACTTGGGATCATGCTATAGATCTCAAGGAAACGTTTAAATTACAAAAGAGAAGAATTTACCTGTTATCAAAGAATGAAAGGGAAGAGATCCAGAAATTTATGAAAGATCAATTGAGGAAAAGGTATATCAGACCCTCAAAATCATCTCAAATATTGCCGGTGTTTTTGTAGACAAGAAAGATGGCAGTAAGAGGATGGTAATGGACTACCATAACCTGAATAATCAGACAATAAAGAATAACTACTTGCTCCTATTAATTACAGAGTTAATTAACAACATGGGAAGTAAAAAAGTGTTCACTAAGATGGATCTCAGGTGGGAGTTCAACAATATAAGGATAAAAGAGAGAAATGAGTGGAAAGAGGCATTCACAATGCACATAGGTTTCTTCGAGCCAATAGTAATATTCTTTAGGATGACAAACTTACCTGTTACATTCTAGGCAATGATAAATGAAATCTTAAGGGATTTAATAAACAAAGGAAAGGTCACAGCATTTGTAGACAATGTACTGGTAAGGACAGAAACAGAGGAAGGGCATGACAAAATTGTAGAAGAAATACTGAAGAGGCTGGGGGAGAATGACTTATATGTCAAACCAGAGAAATGTGTATGGAAAGCAAGAAAGATAGGATTCCTAGGAGTCATTATTGGACCCAATGGAATAGAAATAGAAGCTAAAAAGGTAAAAGGAGTACTTGGTTGCCCAGAACCCAAGAACATGAAAGATGTTAGAAAATTCTTAGGCCTCACAAATTATTATAGGAGGTTTATCAAAGATTTTGCTTGAGTAGCAAGACCAATGAATATGCTGATGAGAAAAGATGAGAAATAGTGGTGGGGAGAGAAATAGCAGAAAGCATTCAATGAGCTGAAGCAAGTTTTCACAACAAAGCCAGTATTAGTGGCACCAGACTTAGACAAAGAATTTAGAGTAAAAGCTAATGTCAAACTATGCTACTAGAGGAGTACTGTCAATAAAGTACTCAGATAAAAAGTAGAGACCAGTTACTTTCATTTCCAAATCTCTTAGTGATATAGAACAAAACTATGAGATACACAACAAGGAGATGTTAGCAGTTGTTAAATGCCTAGAAGTGTGGAGGTACTTCCTGGAAGGAGCAATAGAAAAGTTCGAGATCTGGACAGATCATAAGAATCTCAAATACTTTATGAAGGCACAAAAATTAAATCAGAGACAAGCAAAATAGGCATTATACCTATCTAGATTTAGTTTTATGCTAAAACATGTCCTGGAAAGTAAGATGAGGAAAGTAGACAGTCTGAGCAGAAGACCAGACTGGGAAATTAGAGTAGAAAAGGATAATGAGGATAAGATATTGGTAAAACCAGAGTGGTTAAAAGTAAGAAGAATGAAAGCAGTAGAAATAATAGTAGATAGGGTAGATCTACTAGAGGAAATAAGAAAGTCAAAGGTGAAAGATAATGAGGTAGTAAAGACAGTAGAAGACATGAAACAAGCAAAGGTAAAAATGCTAAGAGACGAAGAATAGAGAAAAGTTGACAGTATAATATATAAAGAAAGAAAGATATATGTACCAAAGCTAAGAGCAGAGATTATCTAGTTATATCATGATATACCAGTAGGAGGTCATGGGGGATAGTAGAAGACAGTAGAATTAGTTACCTAGAACTTTTGGTGACCAGAAATAACAAAGGAAGTAAAATGTTATGTAAAAGGATGTGATACCTGCCAATGCAATAAAAACTACATAGAACAACTAATGGGCAAGTTAATGCCTAATTCAATATCCAAAAAACCTTAGATGCATATATTAGCAGATTTCATTACTAAGCTACCTCTGGCTCAAGGATACAATTTGATCTTAGTAGTAATAGACAGACTAACTAAAATGGTCCACTTCATACCAATTACAGAGAAAACATTGGCAGAAGGTTTAGCAAGGCTGTTCAGAGATAATATATGGAAGTTACATAGTCTACCCAAAAGTATCATATCAGATAGAGGACCACAATTTGCGGCAGGACTAATACAAGAGTTAAATGGAATGTTAGGGATCAAGAGTAAATTGTTAACAATGTTCTATTCTCAGACAGACAAACAAACAGAGAGAGTAAATCAAGAGTTAGAACAGTACTTAAGAATGTTCATCAATCATAGGCAAGAGCAGTGGCCAGAATAGTTGGAAATAGTAGAGTTTGCATACAACAATAAAATGCACTTGAGTACTCAGACGTTGCCTTTTAAGGCAAACTATGGGCAAGATCCCAGGATAGGGTTTGAGAGAAGAAAGAAGGGGAAGTATGAGGGAGCAGAGAAATTTATTGAGAAAATAAAGGAGATATAGGAGAAAGCGAAAGCAGTGCTAAGTAAAGCATAAGAAAAAATGAAGAAATATGTGGATAAGAAGAGAGCAGAAGTCAACAACTACAAAGTAGAAGACTTAGTGATGCTGAGTACTAAGGATCTGAAGTATCAGATGGTTGGTAGAAGGACAGAGAAATTGACAGAGAGGTTTGTTGGCCCTTACAAAATTAAGAAGATTGTATTATTGAATGCAGTGGAATTGGAATTGCCTAGTACAGTAAAAGTACATCTGGTAGTTAATATTAGTAGAATATGTCAATACGTAGGGCAAGTGGAAGAGGAGAAGAAGGAGCAACCAGCTCCAGTTATAATTGAGAGAGAAGAAGAGTAGGAGGTAAAGAAAATATTAAACAAGCAATGAATAAGAGGGAAGGATAAGTACCTGGTATGTTGGAAGGGATTTACAGTAGAGTCCAATACTTGGGAAGGAAGAGAGAATTTAAAGAATACAAAGGAAACAATTAAAGAATTCAAGAAGGAATATTAGCAAGACATAGAAGATATGGTAAAACAAGAACGCAAGAAAAGAACGTTCAGAAGGAAAGAATTACCAGGGAGATTCACAGCAAGAAAATTATTTGGATGGTCAGACAAACAGTATAACCAAGAATATTGGGGAAGATTGGAGAGAAATTGAAGACGATAGAAAGAAAAACAATCAAGGGAAAAGAAGAATGAAAATAATCACAGAGGAAGAAAAAACTAAGAAAGAAAAATTGGGAGTTAGAGAATAGACAAAAGATGATGACAATGAAATGGACAACATGAATGAGAAAACTTAAGAGAGGGGTAGTGTCATAACTTGGCAAAATAGCTAAGTTATTATTTAATATTTCTTTTCTTTATTACTAGGGTAGAGCATAGGAAAATAGCACGTGACTGTCACATAATCACAAAAAGGTGTGACATCAGTCACAGAATGGTTATGTCATACAAAGTCACAGCATATAACAAAAAAGTCAGCTGATAGATATAAGGACTATAGGAGACAAGACATATAGCCACAATAGTAATTGTATATATAGTATAGCAAATATAACAGGGACTTTGCTTTTGATTCTCTGATTAATGAGATTCTTGGCAACTTTGTGTGCTTGTTTTATAAGGTTGCTAAACTCCAAGCCAGAATAAAGCTAATTGCTCTTTGTTCAGCAATTGACAAAGAGAACTCAATAGACTTCCCAACCTCAAGACAGGAACACAAGTCTGGCTAGACTCTCAATATATCCAAATCAAAGGAACCCCAAAAAAGCTCACACTAAAACATATAGGCCCTTTTAAAATTTTGGAAAGAACTAAACTTGTTAACTACTAGTTAAAATTACTGCCACACTGGAAAATACATTCCATTTTCTATGTCCACCTTCTCTGGCCCACACAAGAGAACACCCAATATGGGAAATTCTCAAAAAGACCCTCTCCAAAGATCATCACAGGAGAAAAAGAATAGGAAGTCAAAAACATAATCAACTCCAGAAATAATAATAGAGTAAAGGAATTTCTATTTCACTGGAAAGGATATCCTGAAACAAAATGTACCTGGGAACCAGAAACAAATAATCACTAATGCCAAACAACTTCTCAAAGTCTATAAAAAAAGACAGAAACAGAACTAACAACACAACACAATAGTTCATGTCTTCTTTTTCTTCTTTCTCTACCTCTAACACAACTACTCTTGTTATCATACCACCAACACTATTACCAGTTAACCATAAACAAGTCAACAACTTCTTCCTCTCCATTAAATAATTCCTCTAAGCATAAACCAACAACCTACTCCTATCCTACCATGCCTCCTACCAACAAATCACCACTGATCAAATTTCCCTCATACAACAATTTGTGCTATTTGACCATCCTTTGGCCCAGTTGCAAACTACTCTTGTCAGGAATTTAGTGGCTATTGCTAATTTTGATCTTTTTAGGGAGAACTGGGCTCTTTATCTTTATCTCCAACACACAGCTGATCAACAATTCCTTCAACTCCAAAATAATCTCAAGAATCTTAAAGAGTTTCCACTCTCTACTGTAGAAAGGATAACGAGTTCAGAGGAGAAAGTCATCTTAGAGTTTAGTGGTTAAAGATAAAAAGGATATTTTTTTATTTTTGTATCATGTCACTTTTACTATTGATAATTACATAATTATCTAATAGAATTGAAATAGAAATTAAATGAATGAGAACACCAATAAAAGAAATAGAAATAGAAGGAGATGTGAATCACATACTATTATGCAGGTAGCCCAAAGGCTATCTCCATACCTCCCCCTTTCTTTCTAAGAACGATGTCCTCGTTGTGTCCTCACAATTTCCTCCACTCCTACTTCTTTTTCTGCTTGTCTAGTCTCTCCCTCTCTTTCCAATCCTTGAATCTAATATTATCCAGGCATCTTCGCAAGTAAGGACATTAGGGAATACTGCAAAACTAAGGTGTGACATGGTGTCATGTCCTCAATGATCACGTGACTCTATTTGCCACCTTCGACTTCCTCCCCTGTCCGTCAATGCTGCTTTCGACGATGCCACCTAACTTCGACACTATGAAAACCTTTGTTATACCCTACGCAAACAATTTGGGCGTTCTTAATGGCTAGTTCTTGAGGGCTCCACAATACTGTTCCACCCTCTATACCAGAAACCTTCATCTCCATTGTTCTGTCTCCAACAACTCTGACCATCAGGGTGTCATTATCATCCTCGCTAGCTTGAAGAGTCTTTTCGAGATGTCAGAGACATAGTTGCTTTTTTTTGTGAGTTTTTCTTGTATTTTCGATGTCTTCTTCCCTTCTCTAATCTTTGATTGTTCTTTGTCGCTCTTCTTAGTCCCCTTATCTTCGACTTCTTGCTGCCTGACCCCCTCCATATCTCTCAACATATCCCCCTCCTCTATTCTTTCTAAGGTGATGTCCTCGTCGCGTCGCACATCCTCTCCTGTATCCGGTATTCCCATCTTCTCCTCAACTCGCTAAACCACTGCCCACATACCGCCACCTAATACTCCACCCTCTTCTCTTTCAACTTCTTGCTGCCTGGACTCCCCCATCACTTTTCCCAAGATGATGTCCTCATTGTGTCACATACTCTTCTTGTTATGAACATCGAGTGGGACTACAATTATTATCAGCCATGGTCTGATAATGAGTGGTTAGTAGACGAGATGTTAGCAATACTAAACGAAGACATTATCATGTAGTAATGCATCAAATAATGTCTGAGGACTCTAAAGAGATAATGGACTCATAAAACAGACAAGATTCTTCAGAGAAACTTCGGACTATCTTCTTCTCCTTTTATCTTTGGACTTGTGATAAATAGGACAATATTGGACTAACCCATTATTAGACACTGACTCACTTCTGACTCACTTGTCACCTTGTCACTGATCTGTCACTTAACTAGTCACTCTTAGTTACAAGTAGTGTTACCACATTGTAACGATTGTTA
>Ga0153968_1000019_pt1 | contig 22223 bp, 20 predicted proteins | sample TSGA052MetaG_FD_104729 | JGI IMG/M metagenome (GOLD analysis project Ga0153968, IMG submission 104729) | Attine ant fungus gardens microbial communities from Georgia, USA - TSGA052 MetaG | ecosystem: Host-associated > Fungi > Mycelium > Unclassified | place: USA: Georgia, George L Smith State... | reverse complement strand
TAACAAATAAAATTTTAAAAAATATGAAAACAAAATTTTGTGATTTTGGGAGTGGGTAATATTTTTTTTTTTCTTTTTTTGTTTTTTTTTTTTTTTTTGGGAATTTTTCCAAATTCTTCCTTTTTTTTTTTTTTTTTTTTTTTTTTTTCTTCCCCCCCTTTTTTTTTTTTTTTTCTTTTTTTTTTGTTCAAAAATTTATAATGTAGTGCTCGATCACAGTCTGTGGCAGACTATTTACAATAAGTAGCTTATATAGGCCTCAAGGACCAGATTGTCCTATTACAGGCAAGAGATACTATCAGTATCAGAGAAGAAATCTGACCTAAGAGGAAAGAGAACTAGATATAGGTTGCTCATAACCAACCTTTAAATAACATGTCCAAGTCAAGAGACCTATCATACCTAGAATATAGAGTCAAATAAAACTAAGAGAAATGAGACTAAGAAACTATTGACAGCACATAGAAAAGAGAAACCAAATGAGATACTCATGGAGGTTCAGAGGGCTCAGCGAGTAGGCAATTCTGAGGAGAGAAGGCAAAGGCACTAGGATGCTCCTTTAGGAACTTGACAAAGTCCTTGACCATTGGCACTAGATCAGTCAAGGGAAAATGGGCAAACCAGCAGCAGTTAGCAAAGATATATCGACGTGTTTCTATCTGGCAATGGCCACATAGACACTGGGTGTACTCTGCAGGGAAAAAGTACTGTCTGAACTCCCCAATAGAAGCATAATTAAGGATGGCTCAAGTTATCCTAGCACACAAGGTAACTGACTTGCCAATAAAGGGAAACCAGCCCCTACCTTTAGCATAGGAGAGCTAGAAAAGGTTCTTGATACCACCTTTGAGAGAGAGGAAGTGACGATCCTGAGATAAAGGATGAGCAAAGGATATTCTCTATGTGTCGAGGCAAGCAGCAACACTCTTGGATTGAAGAGTATCAAGCAAAGTAGCTAGATGGCATCTAGTAGTGATCTTGGTACTAGTAGCGTTTTTATGTACCAAGAAGTGAAAAGACCACTGGGCCTTGCTTGGGCAGTCCCAGAAGTGAATAAAGCAATCAGGATAATTGGTGAAGAAATTCCTAAGGACTTGGACAATGGCAAGAGAATGGGCTTGGCCTGAATGAATAGAAGCATTAACTGCTCTTCTAGTTGCAGTAAGAGAGTCAGTGATGATGATAATGTGCTTGATTTCAAAGAAAGTGGCCTTAACAATACTAAGTCAAATAGCAAACAACTCTATATCTAGAGCTGTAGCTTGTTCTATAGGCACCTTGAATAACAACATCTGTTCTCTAAGTCTCCAGAAATGGGCAACTGAAACAGCTTGCATGTTTCTGGGAGGAATGACACTTGCATCAGTGGTGACTACAAGAGTTGATAGATTAGAGAAGGCTTCATGATAAAGACGGTCAAGAGTGTTGAACTGGAGTTTGTGAGTGCACCTATTGGAGCAATCATAGGGATGAAAAGAGACATAATCAGGAAAGTTATCCAACAACCTGCATCCTGGGCATATCTCAGGGTGGAGTGAATCAAAGCGTTCTGTAAGATTAAAAAGTAACACTTCAGTATCAAGAAGAGGGCTTCTCAACTAAGCACTCTGTGTATTAGTGAGAAAAGCAGGAGACTGTGGATGAGGATGAGCACCCTTGGAGTTGTAAGCACTAAGAAGAGAGAGTAGTGCATGCTAAGAAGGAAGCGTAGCAGCCCTGAGACATGAGCACTTGGCCAGCTTCTTGAGATGGAGATGAATAGGAATGAGACCTGCCAGAGCCTCAATTCCACCAGTTGGAGAGGTGCGAAAAGCACCCAGAATCCAGAGAGCAGCCTTGTGTTGTATGGTTGCCAGAAGAGAGACCTGTGCCTTGGTAGGAGCTCCAGAAAAGTACCAGAGTCGAAAGCCATAAGTGGTAATAGGAACAACACAGGACTGATAGAGAAGTTACTTTTGAAGGGGAAGGAGACCTTGAGAGAAGTTGCCAAGCATGCCCATTGCCTTGACAGTGGTTAGTGCCTTAGTAGAGTAGAACCGAACATGTTCCTTGAAGGAGAGCCGTCAATCAAAATAAAAGCCCAAGTATTGCCAGTAAGTCTTGGGTTTGAGAATAGGAGTGCCAATGGCTGAGAGATCCAGCTCGGGATTGGAGTTGTTATGCACTCTAGAAAAGTGAAAGATCTCTGACTTGTCATGCTCCATGACCAAGCCAAAGGACGCCATCAAGTCTGAAATTATACTATAACTACTAGTAAGCTCCAGCAGGGTTTTATTATATGTTCTTCCCTGGGAGACTAAGAGACCATCGTCTATATAAGAAAGAGTGGAAGTATCTAAGTTGAGAGCCTGAGCTTGACGTTCAAAGAGGTGAAAGAGAGGTGCAATATAGAGCGCTGAGAGAATAGGAGAGAGAGAGCAGAGCATGGATATAATGTTGATTCTTGTTATATACTTTTACATCTGCTAGGGCATAAGATCTTTACCCAGCCAAGTGCCTACTGTCCTATTAACTACTGCCTTAATAATAGGGTTATATGATCACTTCACAGAAGAGATCCCTACTCTAGATAGCTTTCTAGGAATAACTATCACTCCTCTGTATATACCACTCACAATGGAGCACAACACAAGATTTCTACTAAAAAAGCTACTCTACTCAACATAACTCAATTACGAGGTCAGGTCTTGGACACAGTGCCTAAGCTTGGTACTATGCCTCCATCTACAGTCCCTAACTGACTGCAAAGTCCCCTTAAGCCAAGGACCTAGCTATGTATGGAAGTGACTAATGATTGTGATGATCATTGGTTAAGAGTTGATCAGTGATAAGAATAAAAATAGGCAGGGTTCAAGGCAAATAGTACCTGAAAGTAATAGAATTAAGTTCTAGTGTAAGACTTCAGCCAAGACAACTTAAATCTACTCTAAGTCTGAGTTGATAAGAAGAACTCAATGGAGTCCTTATTCATTCCTATATACTACTTATACAATTACTACATGGTCTGTACACTATCTTCCCATGCTCCTCATGTGACTTGATCATGTGACTGTGACTATGTGATACTTGTGATGTGACACTTTCCCACATTTTTTATATAGTATGTCCAAAAGAAAAGAAAATATAAATAATGACTTAGCCATTTTGCTAAGTTATGATAGTATCCTTAGATATATTTTCATATATTGTTACATATTCCTGGTCATCAATAGTTTCTCTTGATTAATTTCATTATTCTTTGTTAGCCTGGGTATTTAATATCTGGTGGATTGTGGTTGTTACTGAGTATTTTGTCTTGAAGTTGTCTGTTTCTTGGTACATAGATCTTGTTATTCATATAGACAATTTCTTCTTCTTCTTCTTCTTCTTCTTCTTCTTCTTCTTCTTATGCTTGTTTACTTTTTTTCTCCAATTCTTTTGTTATTTTATTTTCTCTTGTTTGTATTTCTTGATTTGTGTTTGTATTCCCTCTTCTTCTATTTGTAGATATTCTTGTCTGAGTAGTATAATAGGTATTTTATCTTAAATTATCATTCTTTATATTTATAATTCTTCTTTGAACATTTATATATTTCAGTTGTTCTCTTTAGTGTCCACTTTTTCTCTCCTAAACAGTATGTTTGCTTTTGTGTTTGTGTTTTCTAGAATGTGATATAGGGTAAAGTCATAGTCTTGTAATTTTAAATATCATCTTGTTTGTCATCTATTGAGCTTATATAGTTCTTTGAAGTATTTTAGATTTTCATGGTCTATCTATACTTTAAATTTTTCAACTCTGTCCAGTAGGTACTATTACTATTTGTCCAGTGCTTTGACTATTGCCAGTAGTTCCTTGTCATATATTTTATAGTTCTGTTCTACAGGTAACATTGTCCTTGATGGAAAAGCAACTGGTTTCTGTTTTCTATCTTGTTTCTATGAGAGAACTCCTCCAATTGCATGTCCTAATGTATCTACTTCTATCCTGAATTATCTTTTTCTTTTGGATAGAGCCAGTACTTGTTGTGTGGTTATCTTCTTCTTCAACTCTTTGAATGTATTTTGTTTTTCCTCTGTTCATTTCCATTTTTCTCTGTCTTTTAGCCAGTTTAATGGTGCTACAATGTGGCTGAAATCCTTGATAAATTGTTGGTAAAAGTTTGTGAAGCCTAGAAAGCTTTCAACATTCTTTACTTTTATTGGTATCTTCTATTTCTTGATTGCTTTAACCTTTTCTTCTTCTATTTGTACTTCTTTATTTCCAATCCATACTCCTAGTATAGGTATTTCTGTGATATACAAAATGCATTTTGACTATTTGAAACACAGGTTGTGTTTCTCTACTATCTTTAGGAACCTGATTGTGCATTCTTCTAGTTTTTCTTCTATCTTTGCTAGGATTATAAAGTTGTTCATATAATTTATGAGACTTCCTTCATGTAACAGTTCTCAAAATATACTTGTTATCATCTGTTGGAATGTTCCTGGTGAGTTGCATAGTTCAAAGTATATCATTTTTGGTTTGAATAGTCCTTTGTTTGTCAAAAAGACTACTTTTTATTCATTGTCTTTTTTTTATATGTTGAAGTATTTTATATTCTTTAGCTTTTGCTACTGCTACCTTTGCTAAGAGATCTCTATTACCAGAATTTTTTCTCTCTCCAGATTTCTCTTTTTTTGTCACCTGATCTGCTTTAAGCTTTCAACATTCTGACTTTATATGACCTTTCTTCTTGCAATTGTGAGAGTAGTCTTTGGGCTATCTATATAATGTTTCTTATTATTTTTCTTATTGTTTCAATTAGTTAATTATGTAATTACATAGAGTAAAAGTAACACGACACAATATATATATCTTTTACCCTCAACTACTCTATCCTAAACAACTTGTTCTCTCTGAACTCACAAATCCTTCTTACACAATAATTGTATTTTATTTTCTTTTTATTTCCATTTGATAGTTTAGATGACTATGGTTTTCCTTTGTCCTTTGTATGAGCAATGAGTGCTATCTATGAACTGCCAAGTTGGACACTTTTCTTCTTAGTGAGAATATAAATAATAACAATATCAGTAAAGAGTGACAAGCTACCAGTAGTAGTAGAAGTAGAGTTAAGAATAGTACAAAGAGTGGAATATGAGTTAGGAAGAGCAAGAAACATAGCATGAGTAATAACAGTATTGAAAATTGGTTTACCAAGTGTTTTGAGAATATAAGCCTTGTGTTGAATATCATTTAGCTGAGGCTCTATAGGCATCTCATCTGAGAAGAAAATACAGAAAATCTCTTTGATTAGATATACAATAGTATTTGGGTTCTTTCCTTCATAACAACAATTTAATTTATCCCAAACATTAGTAGTTGATATAGTATGCAAAACACCACTTAAGGGTTCATTGTTCAAGATTCAAGTAAGCTGAGCTTAGGCTTTCATATTGTAATAATTAATATCTAATTAGTTTGTACTCTTATTATGTCAAGGACAAGATTACAGAGGACAAATGGATAAAATAATAAATAAAAGTATACTTCAAATGGAGTATTGTACTATACCAGAAGAGAATATTACTCAGCAATGGTATAAAATCCAAAAGAAGGTTCTGACAGGTGAAATGATGTCGAAGTGGAATACAACTTGGTGAACGACCTTGGCTTCAACTTATATATTGCACTCTGGTCTCCTGTTGTGAGGTGGTCGCATATTTTGGAGTGAAGGGAAGTCGTCAGGGAAGAGGCCCTTAAGGAAGTGAACTAGGAATCCAGAATGGACAAGAATAGTGTTAGGACCAAATGATATTAATTTGCAGACTGAGCAATTATACTGTAACTACTTAGTACTTATAAGAAGTTTAGAATAGGAGAAGAGTAGTCTACTATGCTATCCTACTAATTATAATTTTTTAGGAGAGTTATTAGGAGAATTAAATTACATAATTGTCAGATTTTCAGAATATAACAGTACCCCCCCTTTAAGGCTGAGTCCTCAAAGCTTCTATGCATAAGCAATTTAAATATCACTTGACTCCAAATTTAAAAATCCTTCATTGCAAACTTTCAACCTGAAATTCTACCACCATGTCCTTTAAGTTTACCTTGATTGTCAACCTTTCTGACTCCAATGATGAGATCTACAAGGCTGAGTTGGCAAGAAGACATGCTAAGGTGGAAGCCCTGCTTCAATAGCAGAAAGAAAGGGAACACCTTGAACACCAAGTCTGAAAAGAGGCAAAAATAGCAGAGTGGAAACAATTAGAGGAAGAGGCATGGAGAAAACAGAAAGAGAAAGAGGTATGATGGAAAGAAAAGGAACATCAGAGAGATCTGGCTTATTGCCTAGAGGCAGATTGCATCACCACCATAGAACAACAACAGCGCAAAAATTGGGCCAAGACTTTCTTGCCTCCCACAACTCCTTCTTCTGATAAGGAGATGAATCTCATTGACCTTCCACCTTTGACCAAGAGGCAACGTGTTCAATACCTATCACAAGAAACTCTAGAGGCTTGTCAACAATGTGAGGAGTTAGCAAGAGAAATGGGAATATTGGGTGTCAGTGGAGGAAGTCTGTGTGAGAGGTATACAAACTTCAGAATACTTTGTATTCCCCAAAATTTGCTGTAAGTATTTCTTTGAATACTTTTCTCTGCTAATTGTTTGTAGTTATGCAACTTTATACACTCCTTGTGCCAAGGCCAAGGCTGCCTGTAAGCCCTTTGACATGGACAAGGCATGAGCAAAAGCTAAGGCAGAAATAGTTCAAAGGTCAAGAGTAAGAAGAGTAAAGCAATAGACAAATGTGGAGTGGAAGATAGACATCTCGGGAAAGTTGGAGGATCTGAGTGAGTTGAGGGGATTGAGGAAAGACATCTGGAGGATCATGGTGGCATTGGAGAAGCTGGCTGGCATAGAGGGCCAGGACTCTGATGAGGAGTTATTATCTTGGCCGGCATCTGAGAGAGAGGACATAGAAGTACAAGGGAGTAAGGAAAAAAGAAAGCAGAGGCAGGAGAAAATAGACAGAGTAGAGGAAGAAGAAGTCAGAGGGCAGGAAGAGGAAAATAGAATAGAGAGTATAGAAGAAGAAAGTAGTAGTTTTTCTCCAGTCACCTTTTCTGTCAGTACTGGAGCTTTTTAATGTTTCTTTTTCTTGAATATTATTATTTCTTTTTTGATCTGTGGGTAGAAGTGGATATGAGTGATAACAATTGATAAAGCAAGAATACAAGTATTGGATGGCTATAAGGGAGACTATAGAGGAATGCAAGTACTCAAGTTTTATAATGGAGACTACTTCTGAATACAAGTATCAAATTGCAATAGAAACTGCGGAGCAGAATACAGGTAAGCAATTTAGTGCAAAAGAAACTGCACTCCAAAATGTGTATAAGGACTTATCTACTAAAAAAAATTTTTTTAATGAAGTAAATGCAGAAAAACAGAGTTAAGGAAGTGGAATGAAGGCCTTTCAGACTTGTAACAGTCCTAGTTTAGAGGGATACTTGAGGTAAAAGTCGTTTAATAATTCTTTGGCATGTTCCAGTTTTGTTGCTGGTAACCATTCAGAGTTGTTATCAGTATCTTCGTATCCCAGCTATATAACCTTGTAGAGCAATTTGCAAGCTCTCCAGCAGTTAATCTTGGAGTTAACTATTTTGGAAATTTTGTATTCTGGTTCTCTGTCAATGATTACAGGTACTGGCAAAGGTTTAGAACGTTGCTGGAAGATATTGGGTGTGGCTAGTTTGAGCATAGAGACATAGAACATAGAATGAATAGCTCTCATAGTGTCCGGAAGGCGGAGTGTGAAGGATTACAGACTAAGTTAAGCAACTATCTCATATGGTCTGAGGTACTTTTTGAAAAGTTTTTTCGATGGACAAGTCGTTTGAAAGTATTGTGATCTGACGAATACTGATTTTTCAACTTGGAAGTCCAGTGGTTGTTGTCAACGAGAGTTGGTGGAGATTTGATATTGTTTTTGGGCTTTGGCAATTTCCTCCTTGAGCATGTCTTGTAGTTTGTCAAGATTAAGTATGAAGTCATGGACACGAGAGGAAACTATATTTCATTCTGGGTATACACTAAGGTTAGGATGATATCCTTTGTTGGCGAAGAATGGAAAAACACCAGTAGTAGCACTAGGAGCATTGTTGTAAGCAAATTCAGCTAGGGGTAACAGTTCTGACTAGTTGTCCTGTTGGTAATTGCAATATACGTGGAGATACTATTTCAATGTCTGGTTAGTCCATTCCACTTGACCATTTGCCTCCAGATGGTATTCACTGGTAAAGTAAAGTCTCATGTCTAGGGCAGTACCTAGAGAGCAGAAAAAGTGTGAGACAAACTCGGAGCCATGGTTGGATGTAACATTAGATAGAACTCCATGTTTTGAAAAGATATGTATGACGAAGAGGCATGCTAGTTCCGCTGAAGTGATAATGTCATGAGTAGGAATGAATATGGCTTGTTTTGACAGGTGATCCACTATTACTAGGATGGTGTCGAAACTAGAGGAGGGAGGGAGTTTCTTGATGAAGTCTATGGAAATTGAATTCTATGGGCATTCCAGAATAGGGAGTTGTTGGAGAGATCCATATGGTCTGTGACACTGTGGTTTGGATCTCATACAGGTAATGCAAGACTTATAGAACTTTTGTACATTGTTGCAGATATTTGGCCAGATATAGTGCCTCCATACGAGTTCTAGTGTTTTATTTTGGCCCAGATGTCCTGCTAGTACATGATCGTGGTAATACTAGAGAACTCAGAGGTGCAAGTTGGTTTTATCTGGAATGTACATTCTATTGTCAAGTCTGAGGAACCCTGCATCATCTTTTGACTAATGTTCTTCTAGATGGAGTAGATGGTTAGAGATGGAAGAGTTAAAGGAGAGTGTTGCTAGAATATCAGAGTAGAGTTAGTCTTGATCCAATATTGTGGCTGCGCAAAGTGTCAGAGTAATGAGGATGGTTACTTGGAGAGATGCTGCAATTTGTTTATGAGTAAAGACTGGATAAAAGTTATGAGGATTCACTGCAGCGTAGCTATTATCTCCCCCTTTTGGGTAGACATCCCATTATCTAGTTAGAGCATCTGGTTTGGTACCAAGACATCCAGGACAGAAACAAATTACGAGGTTAAATTGAGAGAGGTATTCCGACTATCTTGCTTGTCGGCACATTACAATCTTGGTTGTTGAGAAATACTCCAAGTTCTTGTGATCCATTACAACGTTAATTGATAAAGCAGAACCTTCCAAATAGTGTTTCCAAATTTTGAAGGCTTCAAATATTGCAAGTAATTCTTTATCATAGATGTTATAGTTGAGTTCTGGAGCAGAGAACGTCCTGGAGTGGAAGGCCATGGGGTGGATCTCATTATCTTTGGTCATAATGGAAAAAATAGTAGCAAGGGCATAGTCTGAGGCATCGGTTTCCTAAACGAGCTGTGCATCAGGAACCTAGTGTATAAGGATAGAAGTGGAGGTGAAGGCTTGTTTTAGGGTATTAAATGCCATTTTACAATCATTGTCAAAATTCCAAGGAGCATTTTTTCTAGTAAGACAGGTGAGCAGAATGACTATGTTTGAATAATTAAATGTGAAATGTCTGTAGAAGTTGGCCAAACCTAGGAAGGACTGAATGTCCTTTATTTTCTTTGGTTCTGGCCATTCTTGAATGGTTTTCACTTTAGCATCGGACATAGTCAAACCAGATGGTGATAGAACATAGCCTAGATACTTTATGGAATCTGAATGGAATTCGCATTTTTCTGCCTTTGCATATAATCCTGCTTTACAGAGTCATTTTAATACTTCTTTTATATGGTTCCGGTATTATGTGATATCATCAGAGTAGATTAGGATATCGTCCAAGTAGACTACTATGCACATATCTAGGAGGTCAGAGAATACATTGTTCATGAAGCATTGAAAGGTAGCTAGAGCATTAGTTAGTCCAAACAGCATTACTAACCATTCGAAGGCTCTATAGCAGGTTCAGAAGATAGTTTTCCATTTGTTTTCTTCGGCAATGCAGACCAAGTGGTACATATGTCAGAGGTCAATTTTGATATAAATACGAGTCTTGCATAGAAAATCTAGAAGGTCAGAGATGAGGGGAAGTGGGTATTGGTCTTTTTTTGTAATTCTGTTGAGTCTATGGAAATCTACACAGAGCTGGAGAGACCTATCTTTCTTCTTTACAAATAAGACTGATGCTCCATGAGGAGAAAACGTCAAATGGATGAATCCATTGGTCAAGTTTTCATCAATGAACTCTTTTAATGCTTCTTGTTCAAATTTGGACAAGGAGTAGATGGTTCCTACCAGAGGATGGGAATCTTTTTCCAGATCAATTCAAAGGTCATAAGGACAGTAGGGAGCAAGTGTTTCTACTTTGGACTTGCTAAAAACATCTATGTATTTGTGGTATTTCTTCAGAATAGAGAAGAGGTTAATTTTTTTGGAGATGGTAGTAGATTTGGCCTACATTGTAGAATGGAATTGGAGAGAAAATGTTGTCGAGCCTAATAGGTACGAGGCCTAGAGTAGGGCTGGTACATTGCTTGGGGTTAGATGGAAGTGTCTTAGATAAGATGAACTGCAGAGGATTTTCTGCTGGAGAAAACAGAGAATTTACCAAGGTTTCAACAGGAGGAATAGAAGCCAGATTTTGGAGTAAAGATAGTGGTTGAAAGGATATTGACCCAGAAACCCAGTCAATTAACAAATTGTAGCAAGTGAGCCAAGAGTGACCTAATACCAGAGAACAACAAAAATCAAGTAGAGTGACATAGAAGTCAAGAGTTATATATTCACTGAAGGGGAATTTTACAGGCAACAATATTTCCTTGGAGATAATATTATTTGAGGTTCCATCAAACAGATGCAGTTCCACAGGAGGAGTAGGAGTAGTAGGCAGAGAATGTCCATGAGCAAAAGCAAAGTCCAAGAAACAATATGTAGATCTAGAGTTTATCAGCGTTTGGATGGGTATAGGCTGGAGATGGTCTGGAGCACATACCAGAGGAGAAACAAGGGGTATACAAAGAGAATTCAGATTGGAAAGAGTGGATGCGTTGAGACATATTGGACTCGTGGTTGCACAAATAAGTTTAATACAACTCCTAGTTTATGCTGAGTCTTGGGAGTTGCACCCTAGTTTTCCAAGAGGTTTTTGGAGAGTAGAGTCTCTTGTTCCTCCAGAGTAGTTAGTTATGCCCTTACTGGTTGTTTCCTAGGGCACCCATCTACCTTGTAGTCTTTTGATTTGCAGTATAGACAGAGATTATTGTTGATATGGTATTTGTGCTTATTACTATTTAATTTACTGTCTCTGTCTAGTTTGTCTGAAAGGTCAATATGTGGAGTGAACAGAGATAGTGATTTAGCAATGGAAGATAACGATCTGGGAGGTTTTAGGGAATTCTGAGAGGTCACAGTCTGTGGTGGATTTGTGGATGATTGGGGACAAGGCAGAGTGGAGTTTTGCGAGGAGGTAGAGTACTGAGCTGTTTTACCCTGTTTTCAGTGGTGGCTGTCTGCTACTTTCTTCTCCATGTTTCGGAGACGATCTTATTTGTGGTTTTGTTCCTAGTAATAATTATTAAAAGTGATTGCCAGTTGATACATGGCATGGAAAAAGGTAGGTTTTCCTTGTTCCCTGTTTGCTATTAGGTCCTAGAGGCGATTCGGCAATCCCTAGTAGAAGCGATAGTATAGAACTGAATTACCCCAGTTCAACTGTGCTGCATACCATATAAATTCCATATTGTAGGTGATAATCTTATCTCCTAGCTTCATACAGAGGTTGTTGATGAGATTGGCGGCATTTCCTACTGGGTCCAAAAGTCCAAAATGGACCCAGAGCTCTTTCACAAAAAGGTGCCAAGCTGAAAGCCAGGGTTGTGCATAGCTGAGGTCTTCCTGTTATAGTGTGACTTTGAACCAATCTTGCGCTACACTGGAGAGATAGGTTATCGTGAAATTGATTTTCTCTTCATCGGTAAAAAATTGCAAAGAGTTGGTACTGAAATAGGAAGTGATTGAGCTTATGAGGGTCAGAACCGTCGAAGGTGTCTGGAATGTGGGCCTTCAATTGGTGAGGCTTTGGTGCTGATCCTCTGTTAAGGTTTTCTAAAAGTTATTGGAAAGCCTCAGCTAACTGATTGTTAACGGGGTTACGGTCAGTGACAGGAGGTGGAGTTTAAAAAACAGGAGTAGGAACAGGAATAGGAGCGTCAACCCAGTCTGGGTTATTGTGGACATGAGGAATAGTAGTGGAATCTACTCTGTGGACTTCTGAAGGTTCTACCAGAAGTGGAGTTGAGTGGGGGCACACTGGAGTACGAGGTGTCCCCAATTGAAGGCGTTTTGACCTTCTTGGAAGGCCAGAAGTGAAACGACTAATAGTTCAGTCAGCAAGAGGAATAGAGTTACTTCCAGAAGAGGGAGCTGCTGATTGGTGAGACATCAAAACTAAAACACAATAGGAATCGGTGTGAGTCTACAAATTCTGTCAAGAACAGGATTGCAGAGAACAGATAGGTAAAATAATAGATAAGAGTATACTTCAAATGGAGTATTGTACTATGCCGGAAGAGAATATTACTTAGCAATAGTATAAAATCCAAAAGAAGGTTCCAACAGGTGAAATGATGTTGGAGTAGAATATAACTTGGTGAACAATCTTGGCTTCAACTTATATGTTGTATCCTGGTCTCCTGTTGTAAGGTAATCGCATATTTTGGAGTGAAGGGAAGTCGTCAAGGAAAAGGCTCTTAAGGAAGTGAACTAGGAATCTGGGATGGACAGAAATAGTGTTAGGACCAAATAATGTTAATTTGCAGACTGAGCAATTACATTGTAACTACTCAGTACTTATAAGAAGTTCAGAATAGGAGGAGAGTAGTCTACTATGCTATTCTACTAATTATAATTTTTTAGGAGAGTTATTAGGAGAATTAAATTACATAATTGTCAGATTTTTGGAATATGACATATTAGTACTTTGGATAAGTATAGGGTGTTTAGTTATACTGTCTACAATCTTCATGAGTTCTCAAAGTCTGAGAATAGTGCAAATGCAGTACTTCTATGTCTGGAAGTTGGTACTTTTTTTTTCAAGATATGGAATCTTATATAACTAATTAGATCTACTGATCTGAAAAGGTCTAGCAGAAGCAAACATTGTGAGAGTTAGGAAAATAAGCATTAGTGATCAAGTCAAATGTAAATGAGTATGAGGTTTGAGTTTGATTGAAGATTATAGGCAAGTGAGGCCCATAACCTTTTATAATGAGTGATGAGGACCTAGAGTGATAATAAATACTTAGAGTTACAAAATGAGACTAAGGTATACAAAAAACAACCTAATAATAATGTTCATATTATGTAATATGTGAGCTGGAAATAAAGTATATGCAAAATTATAATTATAATAGAAGTAAATATGTATTACAAGAATTATATAAAGAGAATGAGGATGGATGTATGTGACCTAGGAAAAACAGATATAATATTGGGAATATTATGGCTACAAGCCCATAATCTGGAGATAAACTGGGAGATTAGGAAGGTCAAAATGATGAGATATTCACCCATGTGTAGAGAAGGAAACCAGAGGAAAGAGAAAGAGAAAGCCAAAAGGAAAAAAAGAGAGGAAGTGAAAAGGCAAGCAGAGAAAGAGAGACAGCAAAAAGAGAAAGCAGATCAACAGACGGCGGTCGTACAGGTGTGAAGGAAGAATTGATTAAAGAAGATAAATTTGGAACCAGTGGTGGTTCTACCATCAGATGAGGAGATGAATCTAATTGACCTCTTTCCTCTGACAAAAAGGCAACAAGTCCATTATTTTCCCAAGAAGACTTTGGACCAACACTGGGAGAGGGAAGAAATAATTAAGAAGTTGGGAATAGAGCCAATGGGTGGGAAAAATCCCTCTGAGTAGTGTGCCAATTTTGGCATACTGTGTCTACCACAGGACCTTCTGTAAGTTTTGCATCCTTTGGAGTAGAATCATTGGTCAAATTAGTTTTAGGAATACAATGTTTTGTTTTTCCTGTACTAAGGCAAAGGTAGCTTACAAGCCTTTCAATGTAGATGGTGTGTGGAGAAAAACAAAGAAAGCAATAGCTAGGAGGGCATGAGCAAGGAAAACCAAGCAACAGATGGATGCAGAGTAGAAAGAGCAGGTGTTGGAGAAGTTGGACAAGTTGGACAAGTTGGTTGTTTAGATCAAAAGGGTCATGGATACATTAGAGAGAATAGTAGGGATAAGGTCAAAGACTCCAGAGGACGACTTAATTTCCTGGCTAGCATCCAGAGGGAAGGAAACAAAGATAGTGGAGAGAATTGACAAGGGAAAAGAGAAAGAAAAGCAGAAGGAGAAGAGGATTAGAGAAGGAGGAAGAAGTTGGAGGGCAGGAAAAAGAAAATAGAATAAAGGGTGTGGAAGAAGGAAGTAGTAGTTTCTCTCTGGTTGCATTTTCTGTTGGCACTGGAGTTTTGTAATTTCTTTTTTCTTGAATATTATTTTTTTGTTTTTTGTCTATGGGTAAAAATGGATGTGAGTGATGACAATTTGAGGAAGCAAGAATACAAGTATTTGACTACTGCAAGGGAAAACTATGGAGGAATACAAGTGTGTGAATTTTACAGCAGAGACTGCTTCTGAAATACAAGTATCAGATTGTAATGGAAACTATGGAGCAAAATACAAGTAAGCAAATCAGTGCAAAGGAAACTACACTTCAAAGTGTGTATAAGTACTCATAATAATAATAATAATAATAATTTTTGAAATGGGTTGAATGCAAAGAAATGGAGTCGAGAAAGTAGAATGCAAGTATTCAGGGTCGTAATGGTCCCAGTTTAGAGGGATACTTGAGATAAAAATTGTTCACTAACTCTTTGGCATGTTCCAGTTCCATCGCTGGTAACCACTCGGAGTCATTGTCTGTATCTTTGTATCCCAGCCATATAATTTTGTAGAGCAGTTTGCATGCCCTCCAATAGTCAATTTTGGAGTCAACTATCTTAGAGATTTTATATTCTGGTTCTCTGTCAATGACTACAGGTACTGGCAGAGGTTCAGAACACTGCTGGAAGGTGTTGGGTATGGCTGGTTCAAGCATAGAGACATGGAACACAGGATAAACAGCCCTTATAGTGTCTGGAAGGCGAAGTATAAAGAATTGCAGGCTAGGCTGAGCAATTATCTCATATGGTCTGAGGTATTTTTCAGAGAGTTTCTTTAATGGGCGAGTCATCTGGAAGTACTACTATCTAACAAATACTGATTGTCCAACTTGGAAGTCTGGTGGTTGTTGTTGATAAGAGTTAGTAGAGAGTTGATATTGTCTTTGGACTTTGGCAATCTCCTCTTTGAGTGTGCCTTGTAATTCTTTGAGGTCGACTATAAAGTCACGGGCATAAGAAAAAGCTATATCTCATTCTGGGTATACTGTGAGGTTAGGGTAGTACCCTTTGTTGGCAAAGAATGGAAAGACACCAGTAGTAGCACTAGGAGCATTGTTGTAAGCAAACTCAGCTAGGGATAACAGTTTTGACCAGTTGTCCTGTTAGTAGTTGCAATATATGCAGAGATACTATTCTAGTGTCTGGTTGGTCCATTCTGCTTGACCATTTGCCTCTAGATGGTATCCACTAGTAAAGTGAAGTCTCATATCTATAGCAGTACTTAGGAAGCAGAAGAAGTGAGAGACAAACTCAAAGCTATGGTCAGATGTAATATAAAACGGAACTCCATGTTTTAGAAAGACATAGATGACAAAAAGGTATACTAATTCCACTGAAGTGATAGTGTTGTGAGTAGGAATGAATATGGCTTGTTTTGACAGGTGATCCACTATTACTAGGATAGTGTCAAAACTAGAGGAGGAAGGGAGTTTCTCAATGAAATCCATAGAAATTGAATTTCATGGGCATTCCAGAATAAGAAGTTGTTGGAGAGATCTATATAGTCTGTAATGCTATGGTTTGGATCTTATACAGGTAATGCAAAACTTACAGAACTTTTGTATATTGTCACAGATGTTTGACCAGGTATAATATCTTCATATGAGTCCTAGTATCTTATTCTGGCCCAGATGTCCTGCTGGAACATGGTTGTGATGATACTGGAGAACTCGGAGGCATAAGTTGGTGTGATCTGGAATATACAGTCTATTGTCAATTTTGAGGAAACCTGTGTCATCTTTTGACTAATATCCTTTCAGATGGAGTAAATGGTCAAAGATGAAAGAGTTAGAGGGAAGTACTGCCAGAATCTCAGAGTGAAGTTGGTTTTGATCTAATATTGTGGCTGTGCAAAGTGTCAGAGTGGTGAGAATGGTTACTTGAAGAGATGTTGCAATTTGTTCATGAGTAAAGACTGGACAGAAGTTATGAGGGTTCACTAAAGCATAGCTATTATTTCCCCTTTTTGGGTAAATATTCTATTGTCTAGTTAGAGCATCCGGTTTGGTGCCAAGATGTCCAGGATAGAAGCAAATTACGAGGTTGAATTGTGAGAGAGGTACTCTGACCATCTTGCTTGTTAGTATGTTAGAATCTTGGTTGTTGAGAAATATTCCAAGTTCTTGTGATCTATTACAATGTTGATTAGTGCAGCAGACCCTTCTAAATAGTGTTGTCAAATTTTGAAAGCTTCAAATATTGCAAGTAATTCTTTGTCATGGATGTCGTAATTGAGCTCCGGAGCAGAGAACGTCCGGGAGTGGAAGGCTATAGGGTAGATCTCATTATCTTTAGTCATAATGGAAAGAATAACAGCAAGAGCATAGTCTGAGGCATTGGTTTCCATAACAAGCTATGCATCCGGAACCCAATGCGTAAGAATAGGAGCAAAGATGAAGACTTGCTTCAGAGCATTGAATGATATCCTATATTTGTTGTCAAAATTCCAAGAAGTATATTTTCTGGTAAGACGAGTGAGCAGAATGACTATGTCTGAATAATTGAAAATCAAACATCTATAGAAGTTGGTGAATCCTAAGAAGGACTAAATATTCTTTACTTTCTTTGGTTCTGGCCATTCCTGAATAGTTTTCACTTTAGCGTCAAACATAGTCAAGCTGGATGGTGATAGAACATAGCCTAGATATTCTATGGAATCTGAATGGAATTCGCATTTTTCTGCTTTCGTGTATAGTCTAGCTTTTTGGAGTCGCTTCAATATCTCTCTGACATAGCTTTGGTGTTGCACGATATCATTAGAGTAGATCAGGATGTCGTCCAAGTAGACTACCATACACATATCCAGGAGGTCAGAGAATACATTGTTCATGAAACATTGGAAAACAGCTAGAGCATTAGTTAGCCCGAATAGCATTACTGACCATTTGAAAGCTCCATAGTGAGTTCGAAAGGCAGTTTTCCATTTGTCTCCTTTGGCAATGCAGATTAAATAGTACGCATGTCAGAGGTCAATCTTGGTGTAAATATGAGCCTTGCAGGAGGAATCTAAGAGGTTAGAGATGAGGGAAAGTGGATATTGATCTTTTTTTGTGATTCTGTTGAGTCCATGGAAATCTACACAGAGCTAGAGAGACCTATCTTTCTTTTTTATGAATCCATTGGTCAGGTTTTTGTCAATGAATTCTTTTAATACTTCCTGTTCAAATTTGAATAAGAAGTAGATAGTTTCTACTGGAGGATAGGAATCTTTTTCTAGATCAATCCAGATGTCATAAGGACAGTGGGGAGCAAGTGTTTCTGCTTTGGACTTGCTAAAGATATTAGTGTACTTGTAATATTCCTCCAGGATGGAAGAGAGGTCAATTTTTTCTGAGATAGTAGTAGATTTGGCCTGCATTGTAGAATGGAATTACAAGAGGAGTAGGAGTAGTAGGTAGAGAATGTCCATGAACAAGAGCAAAGTCCAAGAAGCAGTGTGTAGATCTGAAGTCTACTAGTGTTCAGATGGGTATAGACTGGAGATAGTCTGAATCATATACCAGAGAAGAGACAAGGGGTATACAAAGAAAATTAGGATCAGAAAGAGCAAACATGTTGAGATGCATTGGACTCGTACTTGCACAAATGAGTTCAATATAACTCCTAGTTTGTGCTGAGTTTTGGGAGCTGCACTCTAGTTTTCCAAGAGGTTCTCAGAGAGCAGAGTCTCTTGTTCCTCCAGAGTAGTTAGTTGTACCCTTACCAGTGTTATGCTGCTAGAGAATTTTTTGTGGAAATGTAGCATGGGATAAAAATTATAACCCTGGATTTCACTATTAGAATCCACTCTAGAGATCTCCTACAAGCCCCAGACATAATCTAGACCCAAGACTGGGTACTTCTATTAGGTAGTGGCCAAGCTGTCATATGCTAGAATAGCATATACCTCGGGAGGCAAGACTGATGAGCTAGTATCAGGTTTCTCAGATACAGACTATCAATGTTGAAACTCTAGAAATCAGAGGCTCAGAGATATCTTTGGAATGCGAGATAATTTTGATCTAGAGCAGACTTAGACTAATATGACATCAAGATGGCAGATCAAAAGTCTATCAGTGATTAGTGATCCCATCACTACTGGACTCAGTAAAGAAACAGATACGCCACTGGACAACAATCATATTGCTGATGCTCAGACATACTGTTATATGTTTCTAGACCATAGTTGGAGTAGAAAGAAGCTGGTTCAGGGTTTGGGGAACAATGGGCAGGAGTGAAGTATGGAGGTAGAGCAGGATCACATGGTCATGTCTGGGAGGTATAGAGGACAGGAAGGTGACAGCTGTCATAGCTACATAGTAGTGTCATAGAGGAGAGACGCAAGGGAGAGTGGTAAAATGGAGAGTTTCCTTTTCTATTTCTTTTTAATTGAGTCTTTAACATTTGTAAGATTATAATATATTTCTCAGAGTAGAGATTGATAGACAGAGCCTCCTTGGCCCTTGCCTTCATCTCAGAAGCTCTTGAGGTTGTAAATGCAATTCTCTTGAGTGTGTAAGGGGTGATCTTGGTGAGAGATTGAGTTGGTGAATGTGTTCTACTATATACCCTACTCTTTCATGAGACAAGATACAGCAGTCGTTTGGACAACCTTCTATGGAGTAGCAGGCCTGAAAAGCCTGGCTAATCATTGACTCAGATTGTATCATACCCATAAGGTTTGGTGTGGAAGTGTGGATGAGGGCTTGATTGAGTGTGGTAAGGCCCATGAGTGGTTTACTGACTATTCTACTAGTGAGCTTGTTATGGTGTGTAAAGGTGGACACCTTAAGGACACTATGCAGATAGGATCTAGATTGAGCTCCCATCATTCCTTCTATATTTAGATTCCAAACAGTACCTGAGAATGTTCATTGACCATAGATAAGAACAATGGCCTAAATGGTTAGGGACAGCAGAATTTGTGTACAACAATAAAACACACTCTAGTACTAAAACGTTACCTTTCAAGGTAAATTATGGGCAAGATCTTAGAATGGGATTTGAGGGTAGAAAGAAGGGGAAATATCAGGGAGCAGAAAAGTTCATTGAGAAAATGAAGGAAATACAGAAGGAGGCAAAAGCAGTGCTAGGGAAAGCACAAGAAGAAATGAAAAAATACATAGACAAGAAGAGAGGAGAAGCAGACAACTATAAAGTAGGAGACTTAGTGATGTTGAGTACTAAGGATCTAAAGTACCAAATAGTCAGAAAGAGGACAGAGAAGTTGACATAGAGATTTGTAGGCCCTTATAAGATTAAGAAGATCATATCATTAAATACAGTAGAATTAGAACTACCTAGTACAGTAAAAATACACCTGGTAGTAAATATCAGTAGAATATGACAGTATATAGGGCAAATAGAAGAACAGAGGAAGGAGTAACTAGCTCCAGTGATAATCAAGGGAGAAGAAGAATAGAAAGTGAAGAGGATATTGAATAAGCAGCGAGTAAGGGGCAAGGACAAGTACCTGGTATGTTGGAAGGGATTTACAACAGAATCCAATACTTGGGAAGGAAGAGAGAATTTAAAGAATGCAAAGAAAGCAATCGAAGAATTTGAGAAGGAATATTGGCGAGACATAGAAGATGTGGTAAGACAAGAATGTGAGAAAGGAATGTTCAAAAGGGGAGAATTACCAGGAAGGTTTACTACAAGAAAACTATTTGGATAGTTAGATAAGAGATATGACCAAGAATATTGGGAAAGACTAGAGAGAAATTGGAGACAGTGGAAAGGAAAGCAATCAAGGGGAAGAAAAATAAAAATGATTGCAGAGAAAGAAGAAACCGAGAAAGAAAATTCAGGAGTTAGAGAATGGATAAAAGAAGACAATAACAAGATGAACAACATGGTTGACCTATATTATGAGTTTTAGGAAAATTCCTTGGGACAAGGAAACTTAAGGGAGGGATAGTATCACGACTTGGCAAAATGGCTAAGTTATTATTTATATTTCTTTTTCTTTTATCTTGAACTTACTACACAGAAGGGAGTGCAGGAAAGTGTCATAGTCACATGACAGGAAGTCACAGTATCACATCACATGACATCACATGATGGGTCACATAATAGGCATGGGAAAGTAGTGCATAAACCATGTAGTAGTTGTATAAGTAGTATAGAAAATCTAATGGGAACTCTATTGAGTTCTCTTTATCAATTACTGAACAAAGAGCAGTTGGCTTAATTCTGGCTTGGAGTTTAGCTTTCTTACAAATAGGGTCATAAATCTAGGGCTTTTTACATGAGAGAAGGGAAGAGTAAGTTTGTGTTTCAAAGACCTAGCATTTTTACCATTATGTCTATCATGTATAGTAGTATCCTAAAGTCCCTGGTAGAGCTCAGATTTGAGAGTATACTGATATGTCCTAGCCTAGTTGAGTTTTCTCTGTTCATAGTTTGCTCATGCATCAACAACAAATTGCTGGAACAATTTTCCACCATAGAAGAGAAGTAGTTGAGGACCTTTCCTGATATGTAGACAATAAGCATAATAGCATATATCAGACACACACTATGAGCAAGTCCTTTCCTCTTCTTCTCTCTATCTTGTATTTTCATCTCTCTCTCTAAGTTGAGTATTATAAATAGGAATTCTTGTATGCTAGCTATTTTTACCCTTGGAAAAAAGAAGAACATAGTGAAGAGCAGCATAAGAAGGACTGTTTTGGCTGATTCTTTGAAGTTGTCCTTTTCTTGCTTATAATACCAATAATACCACATCTCTATTGTTTATTGCATGATGTACCTCTTCCTCTGGAATGATGACTATAATCTTCTCAGCTGTTGGCATGTTATGAGTTCTTTGGTCTTGTTGCAAATTCACATATAGCCTAATTAAGGTCTCCTTCTACTCTTCTACTGGCTTTTTTCTAATAAGTTCATAGACATGACAATAATAACCAATATATAGGTAGCTATCTAAGAGTATTATTTGAAGATTATCCATTGTTAGAAAGATGGAGAGCAGCAATTATAGTAGGGACAAATGATGGTCTACTCATTGAGTTATCTAACAGATATTGATAAACAGCCTAATAGAAAAGAGAGATCTTGAGAGAAGCAAAGAGGTTCTTGTGATATGGTGGTTGAGACAAAGAAGCAAGCATGCTTATGTAAGCATGACTTGTATATTATTCTATAGTAATACATAGTACAAGGTTTTTATTTAGGCCTCCAGTCCTTCTTGAACTCTCTACTAATTCTATTTTATTAAGTTTGTGTTGAGGTCAGTCTACTATACTCCCTTCCTACAACAGTCTGTGCAGTAGTAGGTAGTGTTGTTTATTAGGTTGCTTTGCTCCCTTCCAACAACAGTCTACAATACAGTAAGCAATATTGTATGTCAGGTCACTTTGCTTTCTTCCTACACTGGTAGTTTGCACTATTGTAAGTTAGGTTGCTCTGCTCCCTTCCTACAACAATAAGGCCACAGTCAGCTTGCTTCCCAATTGATTTGAATTTTTACTGAATTTATTTGAATTTTATGGAATTTTTCAAGAGAGTGTATGAAGAAAGCTGCTTGGTCAGTTCTGAGTCAGCTGCTATCATTCCCACATTTGGTCTTGCATACATAGTAGACAAGGTTTTCATCCAGGCCTCCGGCCTGGCTTGTGAAGTTTATGTTGAAGTCAGTCCGCTACGCTTCCTTCCTATAACGGTCTGTGAGATTTAAGTTTGTTTAATTTCTGTAATATTATGTTATTGAGTTTGTGTTATAGTCAATCTACTATGTATATTTTTTTTACAATAGTCTATGGAATAGTAGATAGTATAGCC
>Ga0153968_1000015_pt1 | contig 23448 bp, 17 predicted proteins | sample TSGA052MetaG_FD_104729 | JGI IMG/M metagenome (GOLD analysis project Ga0153968, IMG submission 104729) | Attine ant fungus gardens microbial communities from Georgia, USA - TSGA052 MetaG | ecosystem: Host-associated > Fungi > Mycelium > Unclassified | place: USA: Georgia, George L Smith State... | reverse complement strand
TTCGACACTCTGGCTTTGCAGACTGCTTAGTAGATTTCTTTTCTGACTATCTTGTAGGTAGATCAACCCAGTATGCCTGGAATTCTTTTTTCTCTCATGCCTGTGATACGGATGTTAGCATGGGGCAAGGCTCTGCTCTCTCTCCTATTCTCTCAGCGCTCTATATTGCGCCGCTCCTCTACCTCTTTGAACGTCGAGCTCAGGCTCTCAACTTAGATACTTCCACTCTTTCTTATGTAGATGATGGTCTCTTGGTCTCCCAGGGAAGAACGTATAACAAAACCCTGCCGGAGCTTACTAGTAGTTATAGTATAGTTTCAGACTTGATGGCGTCCTTTGGCTTGGTCATGGAGCATAACAAGTCAGAGATCTTTCACTTTTCTAGAGCGCATAACGACTCCAACCCTGAGCTGGATCTCTCAGCTATTGGCGCTCCTATTCTCAAACCCAAGACTTACTGGCGATACTTGGGCTTCTATTTCAATCGACGGCTCTCCTTCAAGGAACATGTTCAGTTCTATTCCACCAAGGCACTAACCACTGTCAAGACAATGGGCATGCTTGGCAACTCTACTCGAGGTCTCCTTCCTTTACAAAAGCGACTTCTCTATCGGTCCTGTGTTGTTCCTATCGCCACTTATAGCTTTCGACTCTGGTATTTTTCTGGAGCTCCTACTAAGGCACAAGTCTCTCTTCTGGCAATCATACAACGCAAGGCTGCTCTCTGGATTCTGGGTACCTTTCACACTTCTCCAACTGGTGGAATTGAGGCTCTGGCAGGTCTCATTCCTATTCATCTCCATCTCAAGAAGCTGGCCAAGCGCTCATGTCTTAGGACTGCTACACTTCCTTCCCAGCATGCACTACTTTCTCTTCTCAGTGCTCGTAACTCCAAGGGTACTTATCCCCATCTACAGTCCCTTGCTCTTCTCACTGATGCACAGAGTGCTCGGTTGAGGAGCCCTTTTCTTGATACTGAAGCGTCACTTCTTAACCTCACAGAGCGCTTCGATTCACTCCATCCTGAGACACGCCCAGGATGTAGGTTGTTGGACAACTTTCCTGACCATGTCTCTTTTCATCCCTGTGACCGCTCCAATGGGCACACTCGCAAACTCCAGTTCGATGCCCTTGACTGACTTTGTCATAAGGCCTCCTCTGATCCATCAACACTTGTAGTCGCTACTGATGCAAGTATTATTTCTCCCAGGAATATGCAGGCTGTTTCAGTTGCCCACTTCTGGAGACTCAGAGAACAGGTGTCATCATCCAAGGTGCCTGCAAGACGAGCCACAGCTCTAGATGCAGAGTTGTTTGCTATTTGACTTGGTGTTCTTAAGGCCACTTCCTTTGATATCAAGCGCATTGTTATCATCACTGACTCTCTTACTGTAGCTAGGAGAGCAGTCGACGCTTCTGTTCACTCAGGCCAGGCCCATTCTCTTGCCATTGTCCAAGCCCTTAGGGACTTCTTCACCAATCACCCTGATCACTCCATCCACTTCTGGGACTGCCCAAGCAAGGCTCAGTGGTCCCTTGACTTCTTGGCACATGAAGACGCTACCAGTACCAAGATCACTGCTGGACGCCATCCAGCTACTTCGCTTGATGCTCTTCGATCCAAGAGTGCCGCTACCTGTCTCAACGCATGGAGAACCTCCTTTGCTCGTCCATCATCTCAGGGTTGTCACTTCCTCCCTCTCAAAGGTGGTACCAAGAACCTTCTCCAGCCCTCCTATGCTAAAGGAGGGGGCTGGCTTCCATTTATTGGCGAGTCAGTTATCTTGTGTGCCAGGGCAACTCGAGCCATCCTTAACCATGCTCCCATTGGGGAGTTCAGACAGTGCTTTTTCCCTGCAGAGTGCACCCATTGTCCATGTAACCATTGCCAGGTAGAAACACGTCAACACATCTTTGCCAACTACCGCTGGTTTGCCCATTTTCCTTTGACTGACTTAGTGCCAACTGTCAAGGACTTTGTCAAGTTCCTGAAGGAGCATTCTAGTGCTTTTGCCTTTTCTTCCCAGGATCATCCATCCTCTGAGCCCCCTGAGCCTCTATGAGTGTCTCACTTGGTTTCTTTTCTTTGTGCTGTAGATAGTTTCTCAGTCTCATCTCTCAGTTTCATTTGACTCTGTATTCTAGGCATGATAGGTCTCTTGACTTGGACGTGTTATTCAAAGGTTGGTTACGAGCAACCTGTATCTAGTTCTCTCTCCTCTTAGGTTCGATGTCTTCTTTGATACTGATAGTGTCTCTTGCCTGTGATAGGACAATCTGGTCCTTGAGGCCCATGTAGGCTACTTGTTATAGATAGTCTACCACAGACTGCAATTGAGCACCACGTTATAAATTTTTGAACAAAAAAAAAAAAATACTGACAAGTGAGATAGTTAGAATACCTCTCCCAATTTAATCTTATAATTTGTTTCTATCCCAGATGTCTTGGCACCAAACTGGACACACTCACTAGATAATGGGATATCTATCCAAAAGAGAAAGATAATGGCTATGCTTTAGTAAACCCTCATAATTTCTGTCTAGTCTTTACTTATGAACAAATTGTAGCATCTCTCTGAGCAACTATTCTTACCACTCTGACACTTTGCACAGCCATGATATTGGACCAAAACCAACTTCACTCTGATATCCTAGTAGCACTTCTCTTTGACTCCTTTATCTCTGACCATTTACTCCATCTAGAAGAATATTAGTCAAAAGATAATACAAGTTTCTTCAGACTCAACAATAGAATATATGTTCCAGATAACATCAACTTACATCTCCGAGTTCTCCAGTATTACTATGACCATGTTTTAGTAGAACATCTAGGCCAAAATAAAATACTGGAACTCTGTATGAGGTCTAAACCACAGTGTCACAGACCATATAGATCCCTCCAACAACTCTCTATTCCAGAATGCCCATAAAATTCAATTTTCATGGATTTCATTGAAAAACTCCCTTCCTCCTCTGGTTTTGACACCGTCCTAGTTATAGTAGATTACCTGTTGAAATAAGCCATATTTATTCCCACTCATAATACTATTACTTCAATGGAATTAGCATGCCTTTTTGTTGTTTATGTTTTTTCAAAACATAGAGTTCTATCTCATATTACATCTAACTATAGCTCCAAGTTTGTCTCTTACTTTTTCCACTCCCTAGGTACCATCCTAGATATGAGACTTCACTTTACCAGCAGCTACTATCTAGAGGCAAATAGTCAAGTGGAATAGACTAACTAGATGTTAGAACAGTACCTCTGCATATATTGTAACTACCAACAAGACAACTGGTCTGAGCTGTTACTTTTGGTGGAGTTTGCTTACAACAATGCTCCTAGTGCTACTACTAGTGTTTTCCCATTCTTTGCCAACAAAGGATACTATCCTAATCTTAGTATATACCCAGAATGAGATCTTACTTTCTCTCATGCCTGTGACTTTATAATTGATCTTGACAAACTACAAGGTATACTCAAAGAGAAAATTGCCAAAGTCCAATGATAATATTAATTCTCTGCTGACTCTTGTTGACAACAACTACCAGACTTCCAAGTTAGACAATCAGTATTCATTAAAGCATAGTACTTCCAGATAACTCACCCATTGAAGAAACTCTATACAAAAATACTGACAACGACTCTAAATGGCTACTAGCAATGAAATTAGAACATGCAAAGGAATTACTAAGTAATTTTTATCTCAAATATCCCTTTAAACTGGGACTATTACAACCCTAATAATGTCCTTTATTCTACTTCCTAGCCTCTGTTTGCTATACTCACTTTGTTTCAAAAAAAATTTTTTTTTGAGTACTTGCACACATTTCAAAGTGTAGTTTCCTTTGTACTAACTTGCTTACTTGTATTTCACTTTATAGTTTCTGTTGCAAAAAAATTTGTGTACTTGTATTCCTCTATAGTCCTCTCTTGTAGTTGTCCAATACTTGTATTTTTACTTCATCAATTATCATTACTCATATCCACTTTTTACCCATAGAAAAAATTAAAATTTGTCCAAAAAATCTATCTAGCTCCAGTTTCAACAGAAAATGCAACCAAAGAAAAACTACTTCCATACTCTCTATTACATTTTTCTCTTCTTGTCCTCCAACTCCTCCACTTCATCTAACCTCTGCTTCCTCTGCTTTTCCTTCTTCTTGGTCCCTTGTACCTCTATCTCAGACTTTAGCCATAAAAATTGCTCCTTATCAGAATCCTCTATATCAGCCAACTTCTTCAATACCACCATGATTCTCTAGACATCCTTCCTCAATCCTTGCAACTCACTCAAGTCCTCTAATTTCCTTGAAACCTCCACCTTCCACTCTGTGTTTATTTGTTACTTCATCTTTTTTGTCTTGGACCTCTAGACTGCTTCCACCCTGGTCTTTACATGTGCCTTGTTGGCATCAAAAAGCTTATAGGTAGTCTTAGCCTTGGCATAGAGAGCACATGAAGTCACATGACTATAAAACTTAACAAAGTAACAAAAAATTAGTGAAAAACTCATGGCAAATTTTGAGGAATACACAAAATTCCAAAGTTTATATACCTTTTATAGGGACTTCCTCTACTAATAACTGCCACTCCCATCTCCTTTGCCAACTCCTCATGTCATTGACAGACCTCTAGAGTTTCTTTGGGCAAATATCAAATACACTGCTTTTTAGTCAGAGACAAAAGGTTAATGAGATTCATTTTCTCATCAGAGGAAGAATTCAAAAGGGGCAAGAAAGTCTTGGACCAGTTCTTGTAATGTTGCTGTTTAATGGTAGCAATGCAGTCTACCTCAAGATGATGGGCCGGATCTTTCTGGTGTTTCTCCTCTTTTCTATGTGTCTCTTTCTCCTCTTCTTTTTTGCATACCTCTTTCTCCAATCTTTTCTATTCCGCTAATTTTGTTTCTTTTTGGGCTTGGCGCTCAAGCCATTCCTTTTCTTTCTGCTGTTAAAGCAAGGTTTTTGTCTCAGTACGTCTTCTGGCTAGTTTAGTCTCATATCACTTGTTGTCAACAGCTAAAGTCCGATAACTGGAATTAAGCCAACTGTCTCTTTATTCAGCGTTTGACAAAGAGAACTCAATAGAGTTCCTGTTGGATTTCTTACACTACTTATACAAATGACTAACCCTAACCCTGTACCAAAGTCCTGCACTTCCTTATGAGTCACTTTTATCTTGCATGTCCATCGATAAGAAAAATAAAAGAAAAGAAAAAGAAAAGAATATTAAATAATGACTTAGCCATTTTGCCAAGTCATGACACTTGTTATCAGAATCAGAGAGGTTGGCAGTTGGATTGGGAATGAAGGACATGGTAGTAAAGTTTTAGGTTGGAAGTTTGAAAAAAGAAGTTTTTTAAGGCCAGAATCAGGTGGTATTTGAATTGCTTATACATAGAAGCTTTGAGAGCTTAGTCTTAAAGAAGGGGTACTGTTATATTCCAAAAATCTGACAATTATGTAATTTATTTCTCCTAAATAATTTTTCTGAAATTATAATTAGTAGGATAGCATAGTAGACTACTCTTCTTCTATTCCAGACTTACTATAAGTGTTGAGTAGTTATAGTATATTTCCTCAGTTTGTAAATTAACATCATTTGGTCCTAATTCTATTCCTGTTCACTCCAGTTCCTATTCTACTTCCTTAGGACCTCTGTTCTGACAACTTTCTCCCACTTCAAAATAAGCAACCAACTTTATGACTGAAGACTAGGATGTAACACATAAGTTGAAGCTAAGGTCATTCATTTATCAAAGTCATAATTTACTCTGATATCTTTATCTGTCTACCAGAATCTTCTTTTGGTTCCTCCATTATCGCTAAGTACTATCTATTCTCAGAAGTAGTACAATACATCATTCCAGAGTATACTTCTATTTATTACTCCTCTCCTCCATCCTTCATCTGTTCTATCTTTGATATCATTTTCTTGTAGTTATATTCTCTATATCCCATATATGTTACTATTTTCTATTTTGTCCTTTATTCTTTCTCTTTTAGTCTTTTTCCTTTGTTGTGTTTCTCATAGACTGACTACATGTACTATCTTTTTCTTTTTGCTCTTAGTTTAGCAAGGGCATACTATTAATTGAGCATGTTACTTATAAAAGAACTGTATTGTTCTAAAAACATAGTGCTATGTCCCTAGAGTAGTCAAAAGACATTTGATAATCTTGCTAATTATATTATATCATTTAGGGCACAAGATTTTTATTCAGTTAGGGTCTTAATAGAATTATATAATCATTCCATGGAGAAGATTTCTACTCTAGATAGTTTTTAAAAGGTAGACCATCACTTCTTTGTATATATAAGTTATAATAGACTCTAGTACAAGGTTTCTACTAAGAATAGCATAAGTATACTACATAACATCACTCAATTGTAAGGTTAGGTCTTAAATGCAATACTTGAGCTTAGTATTATACTTCTACTAATAGTCCCTAACTGACTATTAAGTTCCCTTAAGCCTAGGACCTAGCTATGTCATAGTAGTCCTTAGTTATAATTATCAAAATACTAAGGAAAATAAGAAAGTAAAGTAGTAGCAAGACTTTGTTAAATTAAAATAATTATTGTACCATGTATTATCATAGATTAATATATGAGTTGTGCTTACATAAGTATGATTACTTCTTTGTCTCAACTGCCACATCAACAGGACTTTTTTGCTTCTCTCAAGATTTCTCTTTCCTATTAGGCTCACTATCAATATCTATTGGATAACCTGGTAAGTGGACCATCATTTATTTCCACTGTAATTGCTGTTCTTCATTCTTCTAATAAGTTATGGGCTCTAGTTTGCCCTGACTTTCTTTGGCACTCTTAAGCTACCTCAGTTAATGAAAAGGACTTAACTGGCTTGTTAATCTATTAGGATTTGAGATGATCTCCTTGTTGAATTACCTCATGTCTACAGGATTCTCTGCTCTCTTTGTAAATACTATGGTCCATAGCTATTTAGAATAAAGCACTACACATTCATTACTACATCTGCTCCCTAAACTAAGCTGATTTCTTGATAATAGCTATAACAAGTTTGATTGATATCTACTATTCCTCATCTCTCTAGTCTTGTTGTTTATTTATTTTGGGCAATTAGTATGTAGTCCTGTCTTACTATGATTACTATACCTAGTTCTCCTTATAATGCTAAGGATATACTCACTTCCTCTACTATTTCTTCTACTTAAAATCAAGATAAGTGCACTAGGCATAACAGCCTTGATTCTCAGGCCCTTAGGATAATAAACTTATTACTAGCTCATAATATCCTTATATATAGAAAAGAGAATGCAGAGCCTTTCTAGAATTGTTTGTATGATAAGTATAGCTCTTCTAGGTCTACTTCTGTCTTTGTAGACTATTAGCATACCAAACATTTCCAGATCTCTGGGAATAGCAACCCTGCTTCCTAGATTACAGAACTTAATACTCTCTATACCAGGCTAGAGAGAAACAAATGTAATATTCTCTCTCACATTTGTGCAATGACACTTTTATTTGCTATTATCAAGCTCCAATTTAGCAGAAGAAAGTATCATCAGTTAAATGAGTCTCTTTCCTGCACAACCTGGACTCAAATGATAGGTAAGCAGAGGAATTGGAATTTCTAGGATTTTTGCTTAGAGACAACAAAACTAAAGACTATAGTAAGACTAGAAGTAATAATACCTAAGGAACTGTATAGTTATCTCTGATGGTAATAGACTGGTGTGACCTCTAGTTGTCATGGGGTTATGACAGTGCCTCCCTCTTATGGCCATGCTCTCATGGCCTTAAGGAGGTCAGATGGTGTGGTCCTGGTTTCTGTAGATACTATTCATGGAATTCCTATACCAACTCTGATGCATAGTTTAACTCATCAGCCCCTAGCCATGAGAATTCATCATCTGTCCCTCTATAACCTGCCTATTGAACATAGTAGAGAAGAGGAGATTTATATTAGTAATCAAGTTTGGAGTCTAATACTTGAGCTATTTCATATTTGATATCCCCTTCAACTTCAATTGGTAGAGGGGGTAGGTTGTGATGACCCTCAATACTATTAGGTGATGCTGGTTCTAGTTGAGAAATATGGAAGACTAGGTGGATTGACCTAAGATGGGCTGGTAATTTGACTTGATAGGAGTGGGAGCTAGGTTTTCCTATAATTTTGAATGGACCTAAGAACTTTTCAGATAGTTTTTTGGATGGGCAGGTGGTCTAGATCAACTTAGCTAGTACGAATACAAAGTCTCCTATCTAAATTTCTGGTGCTGGAAATTGTTTTGAGTTTGCTAGACCTTGGTAACGGTTCTGGGCTACCATAATGTTCCTTTTTAGTTCCTTATAGACTGTCTCAAGTTTTGCTAAGTAAGGCCTTGAAGTCTTGGGTAGGTTTTCTAAGTCTGTCTGGATCTGTAGTTGGAGGTGATAACTCTTGTTTGCAAAGAAGGGTGACTCTTTTGTGGTTGCTGAGAGCATGTTGTTATAAGAAAACTCTGCCAAGGGGAGTAGCTAGGCCCAGTTCGACTGCTGGTAGTTACAATAAGTCCTCAGATATTGCTCAAGAGTTTGGTTCATCCTCTCAGTCTGTCCATCTGCCTCAGGATAGTAGCCTGAGATGTGGTGTAACTTCATTTGCAGTGCTATCGCCAGTGATTTAAAAAATCTAGAGACAAACTCTGATCCCCTGTCTGAAGTGACATATGAGGGAACCCCGTATTTGGAGAATATATGTTAGATGAACAAGTGGGCTAGCCCAGGGGTATCAATTGACCTATGAACCAGGATAAACACAGCCTGTTTAGTCAACTGGTCGATGATCATGAGGATTTCTGTGAAGCCTTTTAATAGGGGCAGTTGTTTGATAAAGTCCATCAAAATTGAGTCCCATGGTTACAAGGGGATAAGGAGCTGTTTTAGATAACTATATGGCTAGTGTTGTCTGGACTTGTTCCTTGCACAAATACTACAAGAGTTCATATAGTCAACTATGAATTCCCGGAGTTTTGGCCAGTAGTATTTCCTGTAAACAAGAGAAAGCATCTTTGACTAGCCAAAGTGGCCTGCCAGCATGTGATCATGTTTTGTGCGTAGTACTTGTAAGCATAGTTCTTGTCCTTCTGGCACAAAAATGCACCCTTCCCAACAAAAGAGACCATTTGTGTTTATGGACCAACAGTCATCTCCTGAAGGGGTTGGGTTTTCTAGTCATTTCCTAAGTTCTGGGTTGGCAAGGGTGGCCTCTCTAATGCTCTGGTGTAACACTTTGTGATCGAGAGTCTGGGCCATCTGGGGTAGGGTAGTGCTCAGGTATGTCACTCTTGTAGACGGAGAAAGTTGTTTTGCTGAGAACAAGGGCCGGTAATTCTAGGGGTTTACTTCTAGGAAATCATTGTTGCCATTCTTTGGGTAAAGGTCCCACTGACGGGTTAGCACATCTGGCTTAGTCCCCAAGCATCTTGGTCAGAATTTAATAATCATGTTGAAATGCAAGAGAAACTCTGACTACCTAGCCTAATGTCTGGAGAGAGACTTTGACTCTTGGAAATAGATTAGGTTTTTGTGGTCTGTTAGGACCTCTACCAGAATACTTGTCCCTTCAAGGTAGTGTCTCCACTTGCAAAAGGCTTTATATATGGCTAGTAGCTTCTTATTATACACGTCATAGTTCATTTCAATAGCACTAAACGTTTGGGAGTGAAAGGCAATCAGATGGATTTCGTCACTCACTTTTGCAGACAGGATTGTGGCCAAGGCATAGTCAGAGGCATTTAACTCTATAAAAATTAGCGCATTTGGATCCCAGTGAGTCAGTATTAGTACTGATGTAAACACTAAATTGAGAATGTCAAAGGCCTATTGGCAATTCTCACTCCATAGCCAAGGGATATTCTTCCTAGTGAGTTTTGTCAAAGGTACAACGATTTTGGAGTAATTGTTTATAAATCTTCTGTAGAAATTTGTGAACCCCAAAAAGAATTGTACATTCTTCAATTGATGTGGAGAGGGCCATTCCCAAATGACGCGTACCTTCTCACCATCCATTTGCAAACCCTTGGGGCCTAAGATAAACCCAAGAAATTTGACCTGCTCTTGGTAGAACTTGCATTTGCTAAGAGACGTATATAGTCTATTGGCTTTCAAACGTCTCAGAACCTCTTTAACCTATTTCTTGTGTTCTTTTAGATTTTCAGAATAAATCAAGATATTGTTGAGGTAGACGATTATGCATATGTCCAACAGGTCTGCAAATAACTCATTCATGAATCTCTGGAATATTAAGGGCATATTCAAGAGACCAAATGGCATTATTCATCACTCATAGGAACCATAGTGAGTGTGGAATGTTGTTTTCTACTCATCACTATTTGTTATTTGTACTAGGTGGTAAGTGTTTTGCAGATCTATTTTTGTATAGATCTAGGTCCTTTTAGAGGCATCCAGAAGGTCAGTGAGCAGTGGGATTGGGTATCTGTCCTTTTGGGTGAGTCAGTTCAATCCTCAGTAGTCCACATATAACCTTAACAAGCTGTCCTTTTTCTTGACAAACAGAACTGGTACCCCACAAGGTGATTGCAATAGTCGAATAAAACCCATACATAAGTTTTTGTTAATGAACTCTCTCAATATTTGGAGTTCCAGTGTTGACAATAAGTAGATTGGTCCAAGGGGGGGTATTTTCTCACTCTCTAACTGGATAGACAGGTCATAGGGGTGGTGTGGTAGCAGCTGCTTGGACCTTTCCTTACTGAATACCTCGGTATACTGATAATAGTCAACAGGTACCTTACTCAGATCATGTGAGTCATCTCCTACTTGCCCAGCATGGCCAGTTAACTCCTGTGATACTGATAATAGTAGTTAAAATGGGATGGCTCCTTGCAATTTGCAAGCTCTCTGGTATGCTAAAGCATTGATAAAGAATATATGGGATTTGTTTGCACTAGTAGAAGGAAAAGTAGGTATCCATACAAATGGTTCCTAAGGTTCTGGTGCTATCAATATATTGGCTGGTTCAGGTATGGGTGGACTTGGTAGAACTACGACACTGTATAGCCAATCTATAGTAGGATTTCATTCTCTAAGCCAGTTATAGCCCAATACCAGTTCATAAGAGCCGTCTAAGGTTGTTACATAGCATTTGATCATGCACAATGACCTGCAAGGTAGTTGAATTGGTAAGGATACTACTTGATTTACATAGCAATTCATAGTGCCATCTATCAAGGTGAGGGGGAGTAGATCAATCTCCCATGTTCTAAGCTTGTTACTAATCACAAATTTTGAGTCCAAAAAACAGTCTAAAGAGCCTGAATCAATGAGTCCTTTAAACACTCCCATACCAATGACAAGCAAAGGTCAACAATTAAGGACCTTGTCTTTGAGAATGTCACTGTCCCCAACCAAGGCCCCTGTTCCCAGATGATCTTCAGACAGTTGGTTTTCTTAGAAGTAGGACAACTGCCTCCTCTTTTTTTTCTCCTCCGATATAGTGGTGCTAGGATCAATACAAGCTACTCTTGCCCCTGGTACTGCTGGGTTTCTCCCAGCTTGCTTAAGACACAATTTTGCCAAGTGGCCAGACTGCCCACAATATAGACAAAGTCCCAGGCTCATTTGGCAGTTGTATTCCACTATTGTTAGACAGCTGTTGGGTCCTAAAATGCTCAAGGATGGGGATAATTCTGGTAAATAGATGGAGGAAGGGATATTCCAAGCTCTTTGTTAGCTTGGCAGGGCAGTTTCTAATGCCTTTGGTTACTTGATGGGGTTGTTATGGTAGGTTTCAGTTTTGGGAAGTCTTGGCAAGTGATGCTATATGGTGCAGGCCATATTGATCTTGTTTTTGTCATCCTAAACCTGTCTCTAGTGATTGTTGTTGATTCTCATCACAGCCCTCTTGTATCCTTCAAATAATGATAAATTCTCCTGGCTGTAACATAATTCCTTGCTAATTCTTATGGATATGGTATCTTTCACTACTTTGCGAAGGAATCTGTCATCCCACTGGATCTAGTTCTAGTACTTGGCAAAGCAAATGAAGTAGTCAGTTGCTCTCCTATCATGGGGGAAAGAGATAGTAATGATGGCATCTTTGTCATTATCTTCTAGAGAGTATGATCCAAAGACATTAGATAGCTATTGGACAAAGGTCGGCCAATCTTCCAAGAAGTCCAGAGAGTGGAGGGGATCTGGTTCTGTAATGAATAGTTTGAAGTAGTCTAGGGCAATGCTCCTAAGATAAGAAATTGCAAAGAAAATTTTCTCTGAGTTCTTAGTAAATTCTCCTTCACTGGCCCTAAAATAAATTTGACATTGAAACAGGAACGCTCGAAGCTCATTTAGTCTATCCCCACTAAATGGATCTGGCTCCCTAATAGTTCAATGTTTTTTCTTTGGTTGGGGTTGGTTGTTTCTTGATAAGGCTAACAATGCAGTACAAAGTTCAAGGTTAGAGATCTCCTCCTGGTTAGTGGATATTAGTTCTAATGGGAGAGATTCTGGGGCTAAGACTTTGTCTTTGCTTCTCTTGTGTCCTGGTGTCTCTCTGATATCCTCTAGTAGTCCCTGGGAGATGAGCCATTGGCTCCTAGCCAGGGTAGCTGTAAGAGGTCTCTCAATAGGTGTGATTGTCCTCTCCTAGAGATTCTCTGGGCAGTTGCCTTTGCACTAAATGTGTTGTTCTAAACGGGGGTCAGGTATGGGATTTCTAGATATCCTAATAGTGTACAAGGAATATTAGTTTTGTTATACTATCAAGTCCCAATTTAGCAGAAGAGAGTGTCATTAGTTAAATGAGTCTCTTCCCTACATAACCTAGACTTAAATGATGGATAAGCAGAGGAATTGGAATTTCTAGGATTTTTGCTTAGAGACAACAAAACTAAAGACTATAGTAAGACTAGAAGTAATAATACCTAAGGAACTGTACAGTTATCTCTGATGGTAGCAGACTAGTGTGACCTCTAGTTGTCATGGGGTTATGACAGCTATTCCTCAATCTTGGGATAACTTAACTACTTTTATCCTCACTTCCCAGACCTTGCTCTCTCAGTTAACTTAGGATTTTGTGAGCTCAGCTATTTAGTCTAAGTTCTCCTAAAGATGAACTAGTACTTATATTACTTAGTACTCAGGTGTTCTTAGAGGTGATTGTCCTTTCTCTTGGAAGAAGAACCCCTAGAATAAGCAGCAGGCACAAGGGAATTCCTCCTAGCAGCAAAAGAAAAAGTGTAGTTAAGAAAAGCAAGGTAGTAAAGTATACTAGACAGATAGCCCCTCCAAATCTCTTAATAGTGATGATAACCAAGCCTCCAGTGCCATTGCTTTTGCAAGTATAGCTACTGTTATTCCTCCCACTCATCCTTTCTTCCTAAGTATTAGTCAAAAGCTAAAGTATCTAAGCTTACTAATTAGCTCTCTGAGCAACATCTCTCCTAAATTGGTCCAATTTGTAGTCTATTGGTGCATGCACAAGATAGAGCACTAAAACTATATGATGAGCACTTGGCTAGGAAATTCCCTGATCCTACTTCTGTTGAGGTATTTGCCTCCAAAATCACTGAGCCTTCCTTAAAGGCTCCTCCTCCTTAGGTTCAAAGTAGTCTATCCAAGATAGATGTTGACCCACCTTCAGTGACAAACATATCTATTTTAGGGGAGTCAGCCAATGCTAATAATATAGTATCTTTGGGAAGTCCTAAGGATTGGGACTTGAATAATAAAATTTTTAGATATGACCTGTATGTACATTTCTCTACTATCCTCTACTATTCTTTAACTATCTCAGCTTAGTCCCTTGCAACCTGTACCAATGTAATGGCTGCAGCTAGGAACTTTGTAGCATTGAGTAGTATAGTTTGTATAGCTCAATGTGATAATAAATTCATATTACCTACATTGCCTATAGCTAAGAATCTATGTAAATATGATAAAGCACTATATACTATATGTAAGAGTAAAGAAGCACCACATGGCCACTTTTATAATGATGAATAGTTCTTGAACTCTGATACCTTTGCCTATTTTACTCCTTTTGAGTCTAACTTTGTCTCTATAACTCAAGGAAATTATGGTCATGTTGAGATAGCCAGTTCTAAAGCATCTCTTTTTATAGTTGCTATAGAAACTGTCCTTATAGACCATGAAATCATTAACCCTAAAGACAGGACAACCAGAACTGCTATCTCTAAACTATGGCTAGTATATTGTATTCTTGGCATAACTATGTATGTGTCTTTTTTCTACTGGATAGTTGCTCTAATCTAAATTAAGTATAGAAGATACAATAGATAGTTCAACCTTTCATAACTCATCTGGTAATTGTAACGAGTTTACTTTTTATAACATTCAGATGATATAGTGTACTGAGAAGAATGTGAGGATGACATTTAGATAATGTTCATTATGACAGAGGAGTGACATAGAGAGCACAAGAACTAATGTAATATATATATATAGGGTTAGTGTAGTAGTATAAACTCAGCTTTGTTCTGGTTTATATAATTCTTTTTTTACTCAAACACCAGGTTTGGAAGGAGTTTGTAACATAAGAACAAAGCTATCAAATCAAATCAATCTCACTCTATTACCATAATTCTACTCGCTGTCATCACAGTATTCTTAACTATTATCATAACCCTCTTTTTCAACTCTCTGTCTGATGCATGGAAGGATTTAGGAGGAGAGACCAAGAATGTTTATGCAACCAGTATACAGAACTTCATGGAAGAAGTCAAAAAGGACTTTGCTAACAAACTGGCCAAAAGGGAAATAAAGAAACCTGACGACTTCAAAGAAAGTCCAGATAAAGTAAGGGCTTGGTGCCAAAGAATAACATTATTTTTCCAAAGCAATGATATCTTGAAAAAATAGGAGAGGATCAAAATGGCTTTAGGAAAGATCAAAGGGAAAAGAACAATCGAGCCCAATAATAGGCAGATATGCAAATCAGAAAGTTTCTACCTTTTCAAAAGAAGTGAAAAAAGACTAATGAAGATCTCAACATATCAATTATGACCAACAAACCCCCATTTAAAACCTGGGAACAAATGATGGACAAGATGGTATAGTTCTTTATATCAATGGAAACTTAAACCCATGTGATCAAAAAGTTAATCAAGCTCAAGCAAGGGAACCAGTTGCTTGAAGATTTCTGGTCAGAATTTGTCACTTGGAAGGAGCTTTTAGGATATAATGAGATAGTCTTAATAGGCCTATTCAAGAAAGGAATCCATTTAGCATTAGTAGGAAAACTGGTCAAGATTGGTCAGTTGAGAAATTTGGATTTGTTAGATGAATGGTATGAGAAAGTGTTAAGTTTTGAGAGGTCAAGATAAGAAGCTATTGAGGAGTTTGGAGAAAGGAAGAATTTGGAGAATTCAGGAGATACAAAGAAAAAACCGTTTTGGACATTCTAAGACAAGACCCTAATACAATGGAAGTAGACAAGCACAGGGAAATGAGGTGTTATAACTGTGGGGAAACAGGTTATCCCACTGCAAGGTGCTCCAAACTGAGAAAGGAGAGGAAAGAAGAAGTAAGGATTATAGAGAATGTGATGGAGGATTTTTCCCTAGGTAGGAAGTAAGCACTGGCTCACTTGTCTTCATAAATTCAAAAGTTTGATTACCAAATAAAACAATAAAAGACTTTTTGGATTATTTTGGTGCAAGAAAATATGAGACAAATAAGGGATACTCAGTAAAATAGGTAGCAAAGAAAATCCAATAGAGTTACAAAGAGGAAGCAATTGGTATACTAAAGATGTGGGCCCATAGTTTGAGAGTGGAAGAATGTACAGAAGAAAAAATAAAAGAGTTAAATGAAATGATAAACAACAAAGTCTTATTGGCCTTAAAAGCACTAGAGGAACCATCGATACTTAGGAAGATGGGAGATAAATAGCTAAATGTCCAAGTCAAATTGATAATAACAGACACTCACAAAACATTTTGCAAACAGGCACTAGTCAACTCAGGGAGTACAAGCTCATGTATAAGCTGGAAATTCATAAAGAAAAACAACCTTGACACAATACAACTACCATTTTCAATCACCTATTATGATGCTGATAGAACTGCAAACAAGAATAGCAGTGTCATAGAGATTGTCAAAATGAACATGACTATCAGCGATCACCAGAAGCTTATTCAATTATTAGTGACAAACCTTGGCAAACACAATCTATTTCTAGGATACAATTGGTTACAGAAACATAACCCATCTATCAACTAGAAAAATTCCTCAATCAGTCTACAGAACTATTTGCAGTAGTGTAAAAAGGTCTATATACCAAAAGAACCAGAAGAAGTAGAAGATGAAGACATTGAAAAAGAAACTATAAAAGAAAGAGAAAATATGCTATTTATTAACCTAGAAGAAGAAGCGTGGAAAAGAGAAGAGTTAAACATTTGAAGTAGGAGCAAAGGCATAGAAGAAATTGGAGGAGATATACCCAAAGAATACCAAGACTTCAATAATTGGGTTTTTAACAAAGCAGTATTCAAAAAATTACCAGATTGATCTAAATGGGATCACACCATCAAGTTAATACCTAACGCAACATTAAAAGACTATAAGATATATCCATTAAATGTTAAAGAACAAGAAGAACTTAACAAATTCCTTGAAGAGTACTTGAAGTCAAGAAGGATCAGACTCTCAAAATCACCTTGTGCAGCTCCCTTTTTTTTTGTAAAGAAGAAGGATAGCTCACTATGACCAGTACAAGACTACTGATGACTTAATAAAGCAACAATAAAAAACAAATATCCTTTGCCATTAATTCAAGAACTGATTGACAAAGTACGAGGAGCCCGATACTTTATGAAATTAGACATTCGATAGGGATATAATAATGTAAGAATAAGAGAAGGAGATGAGTGGAAAACAGCATTTCAGATAAATTAAGGACTATTCAAATCCTTGATGATGTATTTTGGCATGTGTAACTTGCCCACAACCTTTTAGCTCATGATGGACACTCTATTTTGCAAATTAATCATGATAAGAAAGATCATGATCTACATGGATGACATTCTAATCTTTATGCTGTTACACTACAAGCAAATTTTCCATGGAAGATAACATTTAATAAGCTTTATAATAATGGATTCTTAATTGGAATTCACTCTAGAACCCTTTCTATATTCTTAGAACATAACACTATATGATGAATATATTGAGCAGGTGATAATTGACCTAGAGCTCATGTTGAGACCTCAAGAAGCAATTAAGATGAATTGGCATTGGGTTACTAAGAGAGTTACTGAGAGACTATGTCCTAGAACTACTTTTGGATAGACTAACTTAGAAAGATGGTAAACTTGTACTCTAGAACCAGTACTACTCAGATGAAGAACTTAGGCTGATAGACTTTGTGCTTGTAAATAAGTATTAATGGCATCAGATTGATTATATTTAGATAAATGACCTCTAGGACACGACTTAGAGATACTAGATATTTATTGAGACTTGCTAACTACTTAACAGGTAATCAATGAAATCCAAATTATAAAGCAGCATCAAGAGCATAATAGAGGAAGATATGAGAATATTCTAGAAAAAAGTAGTGATGAAGACACATTATCTTTGATAGGAAGGACTTGGTGAGAGAATATGTTATCACAAAGAAAAGGAGAGGACCACATTATCAGTGGGATTTTGGGAGACCTTAGGACAAAAAGGAGTCAATAGAATCCTAAAAGTAGTAATAGTTTCCTTTTTATATTTCATTTCTTGAGTTTGAGCCATTTGTAATATCTTTAATATAGTATCCAGAGTACAGTTGGATTAGAGAAGAACCTCTTGACTCTTATCTCCATCTACACTGCCTCTGGAATTGTGAATGCAGATCTATTGAGAGTAAGAAGACTGGGACTAGTAGGGTGTCTTGAGAAGAACACAGAATATACCCAGAACTTGATCTAGAAAGAAAACACAGATGTAACTTGGGCAGGCTTTGGAGAGGACAATAGGCTAGAAAAGCTTAGCTAGGTGCACACTTGGATTGCATTACACCTGTAAGGTTTGGTATTGGGAGTGCAGACAAGAGAGCAACTGAGTATGGAGGGTCCATGAGTAATCAACTAACTGTATTTTCCAAAGGAGCTTTTGTCACAGTGTGTAAAAGTTAACACCTTAGGGAGGCTATGTGACGACAATCTAGAGAGATCTTACAATCCTTTTACAACCACCAACATATATTTTACTGGAGCTATATATAATTCTTATTTCTCTAATTATTTATAAATTTTCAACTTTGATAATCTCCCCTTAGACCTTTAGCATGCAATTGGGAGCTAGCACATCATTGTTTTGTTTGTCCCAGTATGAAATTCCCTTTTGCACCCTTTCAATGCAAACCATAGAAGAGCATTGAGACATAGTGAGATGAGTACTACAGATATTAGCTAGTAACAAACTATTGCTACACTCTAAGAAATGCAAGTTCTACCAAACAAAAATTGAATACCTTGGAGTTATCCTATCACAAGATAGCATAGAAACCAATCCCACTAAAACCAAAGGAGTAGCTGGATAGTCTGAACCCCAAAACAAGAGAGAAGTATAACAGTTTTTGGGGTTCTGTAATTTCTATCACTGATTTATTCCTAGATTTGCCAAAGTTGCTGAACTATTAACAGAACTTACTGGGAAAAAAGAGTGGAAATGGAGAAACAAAGAGAAAAACATCTTCAACAAACTCAAGGATAAAATGGTAAACCCTCCTATCTTAGCAATTCTCAATCCCAAATAAAAACTACGACTAGAAACTAACATGTCAGAATATGCAATTGGGAGCATACTATCATAGCAACAAGAAGACAGTTCTTATAGACCTGTTGCCTACCTATCTAGAGCAATGAATGAAACAAAAAGGAACTATGAGATATATGATCGAGAGCTACTAGCAATTATAGAAGGACTTAAGCAATGGTAACAGTATTTTATAGGAAGTGATCAATTTGAAATATAAACTGATTATAAGAATTTAGGATACTTCAAGAAGTCACAAAAACTCAATTGCCACTAAGCCCACTGGATGACAGAGTTACAAGAATACAACTTCTAACTAATACACAAACTGGGCAACTCTTAAAAGAAAGTAAATGCACTATCTTGAAGACTAGATCATACTTAGGAAAAGAATGATAATGTAGATCAAACATTACTGAAAGGAGAATGGTTCAGAAGTATCGAAACTTAGGAAAATAAATTTTGGAAAGAGATAGAAGAGGCAGAGGAATTCATAGAAAAAGAAGTAAGAGGAGCAATGGAGTAACAAGAGAAAGAATAAGAAAGAGAAAAGAAGATGCTACTTTGAAAGGAGAGAATACATTTCTGACTCAGTCACACTATGAGAGGAAGTTATCACTAAATATCATGATTTTGAACTAGCTGGTCATCCAGGTTATGCCAAGATGTACAAGCTGATAACAAGAAACTACTAGTGGCCTAAAATATTAGAAGATATTAAACAATACATCGCAGGATGTGAAAAATACTAAGCAACCAAACCAAACCAACAATCCAAACAAAATTATCTTTACCCTAATAAAGTACCACAAAACTCCTAGGAGATTGTTAGTATCAATTTAATAGGACTGTTACCAGAGTTAGCAGAATATAACAGAATATTGGTGATAGTGGATTATTTCTCCAAGATGACTTGCTATATACCAATCAATATGAATATTACAGCCCAAGGGGTAGCCAAGATATCTTGGGATTGAGTTTTCAAAAACATAGGAATTCTCCAAAAAGTTATCAGTGACTGAGAACCACAATTTGTGTTGAAGTTCATAAAAGAACTATGCTCACAACTCAGAATAAAGAGAAATTCTTCAATTGCTTATCATCCCCAAACCAATGGTCAAACAGAACAAGTCAATCAAGAACTAGAACAATATCTTTGACTCTATTGTAATATAGGCAGAACAATTGGGCAGAATGGTTATCAATCACAAAATTTTCCTACAACAATCAGATTTACTCTAGCACAGAACAATCTCCTTTCATGGTCAATTTAGAACGTTATCCGAATATTGGCAAAGATATAAACTCGTCAACCAAAAACTCTCCAGGAACTAAACAATTCCTCAAAATAATCAAGAAAATTAGAGATAAGGTAGAGTTAGCACTAAAGAAAACAAATGAGATGATAAAGAGAAAGTAGAATTCAAAGAGAAAACCAGAAACAGAACGATCAAGCAGAGATTTGGTATAGGTAGATGTAATACATTATAACACAGATCAACCTTCAAAGAAACTGTCGACCAAGTGATTAGGACCATTTCCCATAATACAGAAAATTGGTAAATTGGCTTATGAACTCAAGATCCTGTCTACATAGAAGTCTATTCATCCAATCGTCAATGAGTCCTATCTTACTTCTTACGTGATGTCCACATTTGAGTAATAATTATAGAAATCCAACAATAGAGTTGCTAATCCTAACAACTAAACTAACATACAGAAAGTAGAAGAAATACTTAACTCTAGATGAAGAGAAAGCAAATTACAATACCTTATCAAATGGAAAGGATAGTTGCTAGAAAAAAGAAATTGGGAAAATAGAGATGAAGTAATTAATGGAGCACTGAGATCATGCAGAGAATTTTACTAGAAATACCCAGATGTACCTAGAGTCCCTACCATTTAACTACTCACGAAGACATATATCAATATTGCAAAGATATGATCTTAGAAGAGGGGTAATATAATGAGTTTACTTTTTATAACATTTGGATGATGTAGTGCACTGAGAAGGATGCAAGGATGATATTTGGATGATGTTTGTTATAATAAAGGAGTGATGTAGAGAGCACAAGGACTAATGTAATATATATATATAGGGGTTAGTGTAGTAGTACAGACTTAGCTTTGTTCTGGTTTATATAATTCTTTCTTAACTCAAACACTGGGTTTGGAGGGAGTCCATAATAGTAATGCTGTCTTTTCTGCCCTACCTAATCTTTGGAGGAGTATCCAGGTTATGAGAACATATATCATTAAAAACAATGTTCCTAATCCTGTGAGCCTTGTTACAAGGTACCTAGATTATGAGACAATTTATTGTTATTTTCAGCATATCTCTGATAAAGCCATGAGATATATTTTAGACAATATTGAAAGTACTGAGAAGATCTGCTTCCCTAACAAGAAACATATATGCTATGGTTGTACTTTAGAAAAGCTACACCAGCACAGTTTCCCTGGGAATCCTAAGTATTCTAGTGAAACTCTTGGATTGATTCATTCAGATCTCCTTGAGCTCCTTACTTTATCATACTCTAAGTATAAGTAAGTAATTACATTCCTTGATGATTATTCCTTCTATTGTAGAGTTGCTTTCTTGCACAAAAAAATCAAATGTTGCAGAAGCAATTAAAGCTGTTTTCTGGCTGTAGTAAAATACTACTTCCTACTCTGTTAAACACCTGTATACTGATAATGGGAGAGAGTATATAACATTGGAATTACAATCATTTCTATGTGAACAGGAGATTGTCCATGAGACAAGTACATTACATGTACATTAACAAAATGGTCAAGCAGAATAGTTAAATTAGACACTGCTAGAAAAAGTGCAATCTATACAACTTGAAGCATGCTTACCTGACTTTTGGTGGGAGTTTGCTTTTGCAACTGTCACACATGTTTATAATCATACTCCTATTAAATATCTCAAATGAAAAACACCTTAGGAGATCTTCACAGCTGAAAAACCTAAAATATTACATCTCTATGTCTTTGATTATAGAGCATATGTGTATCTACCTAATGAAGTTCACACAAATAAACTTATACCGTGCTCTGAACTAATGATATTTATTGGGTATAAGGATAATAGCTACAGGTTTATTTGCCATACATAAGAGAATGTTATATTCTGTTCTACCTAAGCCATTTTTGATGAAGGACACTTCCCTAGATGTCTATTCTTTCATCCCAAAAAGAGAAGGTCCTCTAGTGGACTAACCCCAGAGATAAAATCATTAGCATCTGAACCTTTTGGTATAGATAAACCTGCTCTAACATCCTCTCTACTAATACCTGTATATCCTAGATCCCTTACTCCTTCAATCCTTTCTAATTTGCTAACTCACTCAGAATCTCTATCTCTCTCTCCTCTACTGACACCATCTAAATGCTCCTTAGTGAAAATTGAAGAGGTTCAAGATATTGAAGATGAAGATGTTGAGATACATTCCTCAAGCTCATCTTCTCCTGAAGCTAGTCTCTTATAGTATACCTCTTCTCAGGTCCTAACTGTAATATCTCAAAAATGAGGTAATGATCCACAGCTAAAAGAAGATGTTTTTCCTCCGAGATATAACTTGAGGAAATCAACTCATGAGACTAGAGTTTAAGGCAATGTATATGAAGAGAATTGCCATTTCACAGATATCTTAAGATACCCTGAGTGATAACAATATCTTGGTAAGGCTAATCTAGATATGATACATAGAATGTTTGCAGATACATTCAAGCACAGCCTAATACTATTTCAATTGAAGAAATATACTATTTATATAGTCAATGGGACAATACTATTGAAATAAATAGAATTTGCTATGAAGTTGACTAGGTAGGACAATGACCCATCATAATTGACATAAAGAGAAATAGGATGAATGCTCTATTCCTAGTAGGTGAGTCAGCTATCATAGCTATTACCAACTACATGGTACACCTTACAAAAGAAGAAAGAGTAGAGCATATTTGCTTTCTCTTGGTACTCAGAGCAACTGAGACTCACTCTCTACCAAAAACCTTTAAAGATGTCACTAAATTACAAGCTAACTCTAAGAAGAGATGGCTTGAGTCCTGCCTTAAGGAGCTAAAATCACTCAAAGACAGAGATATTTATGAGATTATGGATCTCTCTAAGAGAAGAAAAGCAGTCAAGAACTGCTGGATGTTTAACATAAGCCTGATAGCTGTTATTGATCTTCTCTTGTTGTTAAAGGATTTTTTTAAGTTGAAGGCATCAACTTTAATGAATTACTCTCTCCAGTTGTTTGTTATGAAACTGTATGACTACTTCTTGGAATTGCTGCACTTAAGAATTTGGATATTTAAAGCATTGATATCAAAATAACCTACTTATATGGTGATTTGGATGAGGAAGTCTATATGGAGCAGCCAGAAGATTTCAGACTACCTGGGAGAAAAAACAAAGTCTGGCAACTTTGCAAAGCATTGTATAGCCTTAAGCAAGCTAGCTTATTCTGGTGGCACATAATGACTAAGTTAATGCTTGCCCTAGAATTTAAGAGATGTAAATCTAATGCTAGTGTATACTACTATCATGACAAAAAGACCAAAGCACTTGTTATAGCTATTGTCTATGTTAATGATGTTTGCTTTATGGGTACTAAAGGTTCCTTGCTCCTCAATGAGTTGAAGTAGAAATTTATGGCTAGATAGGAGTATTGTGACCTT
>Ga0153968_1000013_pt1 | contig 23707 bp, 17 predicted proteins | sample TSGA052MetaG_FD_104729 | JGI IMG/M metagenome (GOLD analysis project Ga0153968, IMG submission 104729) | Attine ant fungus gardens microbial communities from Georgia, USA - TSGA052 MetaG | ecosystem: Host-associated > Fungi > Mycelium > Unclassified | place: USA: Georgia, George L Smith State... | reverse complement strand
AGTGTCAGGGTTAGCAGGATCGGAGCTAAACTAGTATGTTTAAGTACCACTAGTAAGCAAGCTAAGGTAGCTCCAGAGCATTGTCATGCTGTTCAGGAGTGGAAATGGAGGCGTCCCCTTACATTCACCCCCCCTTCAAGATTGCTATGTCTTGGAGCAATGGACTTTGGATGAAAAATATTATCAAACTCCGTGCGTCGGATGTGTTTCGGAGCTCTGGGGTGTTTGCAATGGAACTCTGCTATGAGAGCTGGTGTGAAAACTTTGGAGGTGGACTCCCAGGAATTATGTTTGTGGCCATATCCCTTCTATTTAATGAGGTACTGGAATCTTCTCTGGTGCCAATGACTGTCGAGTATCTCCTCTACTTCCTACTCTGCTTCTCCGTCGATGACTATGGGCAGTGGATGGTCTTCTGTTTTTCATTCTGGAATCGGGTCGTCTGGAGCCGGAGTGAGCTTTACTACATTAAACACTGGATAGAGTTGCTTCATCCTGTGTAGCAGCTTTAGGCGGTAGGCCATAGGTCCAATCCGGCGCTCCACTACAAAGGGGCCAAGCCATTGATATGAGAGTTTCTACAAAGGACACGTAGTCCGGATATCTGATGCATCGAGGAAGACTTTGTCGCCAGGGTTGAATACCGAAGCCGAAGTTTTGTGTTGGTCGTAATACCTTTTCATGTTGTCCTGTGCCTTGCGGATCACGGACTTCACTTCTTCATTTGCCGTTCTCATCCTCTCTATGAACTCATTGACTGTCTCCAGACCGGAAGGGTTTTGTTGGGGTTTGAAGCCCATGCGAGGAAGTCGTCCGGTGTTGAGCAGAAACGGAGGCTGTTGGGTAGCAGAGTGAATGTGGTTGTTGTGTTGGAACTCTGCCATAGGTAATAGATCGTACCAATCGTCTTGCCATTCGTTCACGAAGAGCCGTAGGTACTGGTCCAACTCCTGGTTGACACGCTCTGTTTGTTCATCGGTTTGAGGGTGCTAGGCTGTGGAGGACGCTAGTTTGATTCCTAGCAAGCGGTAAAGCTCTCTGGTAAAACGAGCTACAAATTGAGGTCTGCGGTCTGAGACTATGCATTTTGGAAGGCTGTGGAGCTTCCAGACTTGGTGTAGAAATAGCCTGGCTGCTCCCTCCACTGTCACAGTTGTGTGCGTCGGAATAAAGTGCACTTGTTTCGACACTGAATCTACCACTGTCATCACTGCGTCGTGTCCAGAAGAGAGGGGGAGTTCTACTATGAAATCCACACTGAGTGTGTCCCATCGCGAGTCCAGGATCTGGAGGGGGTACAATTCGCCTACCGGAGCCTGCCTTATTGGTTTTGTCCTGAGGCACAGGTCACAGGTGCTGACGTATTGTCCAATGTACCTTGACATTTGAGGCCACCAGTAGTTCCTAGAAACCAACTCCAGCGTTTTCCAGCATCCAGGGTGTCCAGCGACTTTTGTGTCGTGGCACAGTGAGACCACTCGTCTGTGTAAGTCCGAGCTCCGAGGAACATAAATCTTGTCTCTGAACTGGAGTACTTCTTTTTTCTCCGACCACTCCGCAGAGTGGACTGTCTTACTCGATACTTGCTGGAGTTCCCTTGTTGCCTTTGCCACCGGCTCTTCCTGGTCACCTTTCTGGTTCCCTTGATGAATCTCTCTCAGGATGTCTTTCTCCTGGCCCTCTAGCTAAACTCCTTCGAGGGCTCGGATTGCGAGAAGCTCTGGTTGCAGCAGAACCACATCTTCGTTGTCGGAGGTTCCCTTACTATAGTCCGGTCTCCATGACAGTACATCCGGCTTCCCCATGGATCGTCCGGGGTGGTGGATCAACTTGAAGTCAAATTGGGCTAAGTACAGAGACCAGCGAGCTTGGCGACAATTGAGTTTCTTGGCCGTCATGAAGTACTCCAAGTTCTTATGGTCTGTCCAGATCTCTACTAGGTGCCAGGCTCCTTCCAAGAAGTACCTCCACTCCTCCAGTGCGCGGATGATAGTGAGCATCTCTTTGTCATGGATCTCGTAGTTCCGTTCTACCAGAGATAGGGACTTGCTGTAGAAGGCCACTGGGTGCCATTTCTTTTCTCCAGGTAGTTGCTGAGGGAGGACAGCTCCAGAAGTGAAGTCTGAACTGTCAGCCTCGATGCGGAAGGGTTTCAAGTCTTGGGGTGATACCAAGACCAGAGCAGTGGTTACTGCCATCTTGAGACATTCAAAAGCTTCCCTTTCCTTGGTGTCCCAGCTCCAGGCTTTGTCAAAACGAGTGAGGTCAAAAGAGGGGTCTGGCTATGGTTGAAAAATCCCAGATAAAGCGACAGTAGAAATTAACAAAGCCTATGCAAGCCTGCACGTCAGTCCGGTTCTCCGGGGTGGGCCAGTCACGGACTCCAGCGACTTTAACAAGGTCCATCGCAACTTCGTTCTCCGAGATGACCAGTCCAAGGTATTTGATCTGCTTCCGGTGGAACTCACATTTCTCCGGACGGAGGAATAACTTATGCTCTGCTAGTATCTCTAAAACCCTTCGGACTGCCCATTCATGCTCCTCCTCTGTCTTCGTAAAGATCAAGATATTGTCCAGGTATACTACTACAATCTCTTTAGCTATGACGGTTTGGAAAATGTCATTCATCAAGGTCTGGAAAGTAGTGGGACTATTGGTTATTCTGAAGAACATTACGAGTGGTTCGAACAGGCCATGGTTGGTGCGGAAAGCTATCTTCCATTCATCTCTGGGCTTGATGCATACATTATTGAAGCCCCAACGGACGTCAAGTTTTGTGAAGTACTTGGCTCTGCAGAGTTGAGAGACGAGTTCAGAGATGAGAGGAAGAGGGTATCGATTTTTGACAGTTACAGCGTTCAGCATGTGATAGTCTTGGACCAGTCAGAGCAAACCATCTTTCTTTTTAATGAAGAACACCAGGGCTGTGATAGGGGATTTGGAGGGTCAGATTCGTCCAGTGCGGAGGTTTTCCTCCAGGAAAGCATCTAACTCCGCTTGTTCCAACAGGGACAGGGGGTAGGCTTTCAACGACTTAGGCTCTGCTCTAGGGATTAGCTCAATTGCATGATCCCATTTACGGTGCTCTGGTAGTATGTTGAAGTCCTCCTTAGCGAACACGGATCGAAACTCTGTGATGTAGGCAGGCAACGGAGTGGCAGCCGCCTACGTTTCCGCACTGTGTCTGGCTCCTTCCACAAGGCGCTGAGATGTTGTAGCCACGGCTTGGAGTTCAACTTGGTTGGGCTCTGGGAGGAGACGTGTAAGGAACAATTGGTCTCCCAGCTCCCAACTCAGGTGGTGCATTTGCGGAGGCTTTCCTTCAGACTCTGACTCTTCTTGGAGCAGGGGTGTGGGTCCATCATGACAAGATCGGAGGGCTCGGAGTTCTGTCCTCTTCTGGCGAGTCCGTTCCTTCCGTAAGGCATGTCCTCCTTCACAGCGGAGGGGACAATAGGTCATCTCGACTTTTCCTTTTTTCCAGTCAATCTTGGGGTTGTGGTCCTTGAGCCAGTCATAGCCTAAGATCAGACTCTGCTTCCCAAGTCCAGAGACAGCCAGTAGCATCCTTTCAGAGTGAGTTTTGTAATGGAGGACTATATCTACGACCTCCATAATTTGTTCTGCCTCGTTAGGGGAGCCGTTGACATTGAAGACTGAGATGTTCCGCAAGAGTGTCCGAGTATTCATTCCCTTTGAACGGACGAAATCTCTATCGATGAAGCTTTCGGTTGCTCCACAGTCCAGGAAGGCCTTGACGGAGTGGAGCTCGCTCGTGTCTATAGTTCTGATTTCCACTAGCAGGAGTAAGGAAGTTCCTCGTGCATCCAAGGCACTGATCGAGAGGAGCTTAGGCAATCTTTTCTCCTACTTGGGTTTGCGGAGCGGAGTGGAGATTAAGGGAGTGGGGGGCAGTGCATTTACTAGTTCACTGTTAATTGTATTAGGGTCCTCTATAGTCAATACAGTGAACTTATTTACTGGCAACCGGGGCGCACTTATTGCCAGCCGTGCTACACAAAATCCTCTTCCTCTGGGGTGCCAGACTCTTCTACTGGAACTGCATCCTTCAAAGCCAACAGGTCTTTAATCAACTCCTCCTATTGCTCCATGGTGAGTTGACGGACGTCTATGCGGTAGGGACAATCTCAGACTACATGGTTCACGTCTCCGCATTGGTAACATCCTCGCGGAGGTAAGGACCTTGTTTTCTGGGTGACGTCTATGTCCATGGGGACTCCCATAGACGGAGTGGGCGGTGGAGGCTTTGGAACGACTGGAAGGGGTGGAGCAAGGGGTAATCTCGTGACGGACAAGGGCGGGGGTCGGGCAGAGATGGTCTTGAGCAGTGCGGAGAGGGCAGAGCGTGATATGGACTAAAAGACCTTATTTGCAAGGCGCGCCTGGTCGATCCTCTGTGCTGCTGTGTACCATGCGTCGGGGTCTGTATTGGCTGGTCTTCCATATGGCATGGTGGTAATCTGGCTTTAGATACCTAACTGGAGACCTTGTCGGAACTTTACCACCAGTGTCTGGGGATCTGTATAGCCTGTATTGGAGACCAACGCTTGGAATCCATCCAGATAGTCGTCCACCATCTGATTTCCTTGGTAGTAGGAGGTTTCTTCCAGAGTGTTGATCGCGTCTGCTTCTGCATTGACAGGGAAGAAGTACAGCCAGAATTGTTATTCAAATTCTCCCCAGGTTTGGATGGGGAAAATACCAGTGTCCACTTCCTGATGAAATATGTTTTCGGACCACTTAGCAGCATAACCTCCTTTGAAGAACATGAAGGCCCAGAGAATCCTTTCCTGTTCGTCTTAGAACTGCTCCGGGGCTAAGCGTATATAGAGAGAACAAGAATTGAAGAATGTGCGACTGTTGTGACGTTCTCTATTGAAGTCTGGAGGGCAGGAGAGCTTGGGGCGTGTTTGTTGTACCATTGGAATGGGGGATAGAGACACTGGAGGGAATGGTATAGGCAGGGGAGGTGAGTTTGGTATAGCCGGAAGGGAGGGATTAGCCACTAGCTACATAAGCTGCTGTAGTTGCACGGTCAGGGCTGCTAGGGTAGTGTTGATATTGTTTTCGGAGGCATGTTGCCTCTCTGTGAGCTTCTGCAGATGATGTTGTAGGTATCCTAAGGCGTCGGCTACGCCTTGAGGGGTATCCAGGGGCAACGACATTTGGAGAGTGGAATTTTCAGAGGGTTGGGTATAGCAGGGGAGGGCAACCTATTGGGTGGCTATCCACTGGGGTAGTCCAAGGCTCCACTTAGGGATCCTAATCTGCTGTAAGGACGACTAGGGTACAAGACTCCAGGAGAATCCTCAGAGATTAGGATGAGGCTCCTGGAGGAATACTCTACATTATATATATCCCTTAGTGTCAGGGTTAGCAGGATCAGAGCTAAACTAGTGTGTTTAAGTACCACTAGTAAGCAGGCTAAGGTAACTCCAGAGCATTGTCATGCTGTTCAGGGGTGGAAATGGAGGTGTCCTCTTACAATAGTTGAGGAATGCCTATTACTTGGTGCATATTGTAGAGAGCAATGAATGGAAAACTTATTTCAGAACTTAGTATAGCTCCTATTGAATGGCTAGTAATGTTATTTGGACTATTTAATGCCCTAGCTGCATTTCAATAATTCATGAATAAGATCTTTGTAGACCTACTAGATATATTCATGGTCATTTATCTAGATGATATATTAATCTACTCAGATAACCTAGATGACCATAAGAAATATGTTAAAGAGGTGTTAAGGAGGTTATAGACTTACAAACTTTTTACGTTACTAGCAAAATGTACCTTCTACCAAAATAGCATTGAGTTCTTGGGATTCATACTCAGCCCAGAGAGATTATAGATAGATGAGCAAAAGGTTGATATCATATAGAACTAGCTTATTCTTTGCCAGCTAAAGAACATTTAGACTTTCTTAGGCTTCTCCAACTTCTACCACTGATTCATCCATGAGTACTCCAACCTTGTCCTACTATTGATTTATCTTACAAGAAAAAGAATACCCTAGAACTGGTCCAAAGATTATCAAAAAGCATTCAAAACACTGAAGGAGGCATTCACATTCACACCTATACTAGCATATTGGAATCCAGACTCCAAGATTATAGTAGAGACAGATGTATCTAACTAAGCCCTAACAGCTATCCTCTCAACATACCTTAATAGAGATGTCTACTCTATTGCCTTCTACTCTAGAATCTTTAGCAAAATGAAGTTGAATTATAACATACATAACAAGAAATTATTAGTAATATTTAAAGCTTTTAAAAAATGGTGACACTATCTAGAAAAGACCCTTATCCCAGTAAAAGTGTTCACAGATTATAAGAACCTGACTTACTTCTCAGACTTAAAAACACTTTTCTAGTACCAGGCCAGATGGTTAGAATTCCTATCATAATTTAATCTTCTCATTCAGTTTAAACCTAGAAGGCTAGGGGCAAAGCTAGATGTACTAACTAGATAGGAAAATATATACTATAAGGACAGTACTAGTAACAATCATAATCAATGACCTCTCTTCACCACAGAGCAATTAGCCAACTTACAATCAAAAACAGATCTCTTTCCAAAGCATCCCGACCTACAACTTGATTGACTCAAAAGGCCTAGCTAATCTGTTTATCCAACACATCTTCTCGAAACATAGACTATCAAGCCATATCACATCTAATAGGGGAACAGAATTCACTTTTAAGTTCTTCAAGGCATTGGCAACAGCCCTTGATATGAAACTATACTTTTTAGTAAGTTATTACCTAGAAGCAGACAGACAGACAGAGAGGACAAACTAGACCTTAGAACAGTACTTGCAAATCTACTACAATTATCAGCAGTCAGACTAGACAAGATTACTATCTCTAGCAGAATTCACTTACAATAACAACCTATCCTCTACAATGGGTATGTTACTATTCTTTGTAAACAAAGGGTACTATCCTAGTCTACAAGTACAAATGACATACAAACTCATATCTATACTAGCAGAAAAATTTGTAGCAGACCTTACAGTGATGAAGATCAAGAGGTTTGATCACAAAAAAAAGATAAAAGCAAGGTTAGAGAGGTGAAATCTCTAAGCTACTTCACAATTGTGCATTAACAAGTAGGCATTAGGGAGATAAATCAAAGAATAAAGAGCTTATAAAGGTGAAAGTCCAAGGAATATTTAAATAGAAACCTAAGAAAGAAGAATTGTTTTTAGTATCTACTTAAGAGAACCCTTACCATAATAGAATTCCTAAGGCATGCATTTATCTTGTACCATGACACTACTACTCTTACCTAGTCTAGTAGTCTAGCTTGCCATCAATACAGTAGATCTACCTAGAACTCCTGTACTATTATGTAAGCTCTACTTCAGCTGACTATACAACTGAAAGCCTATTCCAAAAATACATAGTGAGTGATTAGCTCCTAGTATAAGCAAATGCCCAAGTTTGTTAAGGCTTAAGTATTTCTTTGAGAGACATTTTATAGAGTTTTCATAAAGCAGACACAAAAGAATATCTCAATCACTCAAATAGTCTTTTAGCTCTAGAGTAACAGAGGAAGAGATGATGGGGGGAAGAGTATTATTATGTCCTTTTTGTGCCCTAGAGTATTTATTAGGATTATAAATCAAAGATACAACAAAAGAAAAGAAAACTTCCAAATTCCCAAAGATAGTAAGAGTAAAATGATGAGATGGTACCTCTCCTAATCACTTGGCTACTACTCCCTACTCCTCTAATTCTACTCCTGGGGTTCTTCTCTAAATAATAGATAGCTCCTGAGCCTTTTGATAAGCTATAAAGAAAAATAGCAATCTTAAGTCGTCTTGCTCTCGAGTGCATTGTCTTTATTAGATCTCTTTTTCTATCTCTCTATCTGATCTCTTTGTCTGATTTCTCTAGTCCTTTTACTACTCCTCTATATCTCATTACATCTTTGAGCTTAGTCTTTTTCTATTAGGTTTGTGGTATAGCCCTCGAAAGAACTTGTCTTGCTAGTTCTTGCTATAATTAGCCATCATTGCTGATAGCTCTGATCTGATGGTAACCTAGACATTATAAATAAGTAACTGCTACCAAGATATGATATCATTTTTATAGAAAACAATCCTTTTAGGTTCTTTCTGCTCTTGAGAGTACTCTAGAAGGAAGTTCTATTTTGAATCTAATATAAGGCACTTGGGCAAGCATTTATGAGGTCTCTGTAGTGGTGGTCACAGCTATTACTCTGCTATTCAAGTGGTGTGCTCAAGTTCACAATAGGGCATCTAAGAAATATTTCTGGGGGGCTAAACTTGTCTCTTGAGCTAGTTATTCTTGTTGATATAGTGAAAATTGTCACTTATATTACCTAAATGGCTATCTGGCATAATAGTGGATACTTATACAAGGCTCAAACAAGCTATTGCAGAGACACAAGCAAGGTACCAAGGCCCAGTAGATGCTAGGTGTTCAAAGACACCTACCTACCTACCTTCTAGTCTAGGAATGCTGTCTTTATCCTAGTAAAATTTGTCAGGACTACTTAACCTTTGAGGAAGCTATCTGAATGCTACCTTAGGCCATTCAAAGTAGTAGAGAGAGTAGGTATACATTTGTATCTTATCAGACTCCTGAAATATCTGTGGGCAATTTACCTAGTATTCTACATTTCCCAACTTAAACTATCAGGCCATTGTACCATCTCCAACCACATGAACCTATTTCTTCTCCTATTGAAGTCAATGGCAAATTGGAATTTGAAGTGGTGGAGATCTTAGACTCTAAGTAGGATTGCTAACAGAAGGACCTACTATAGTATTATATAAGATGGGCAGGTTATGAGAGTATACTAGAGAAATACTTCTGGCTCAGTGTACTTAAACTAAAAAATACCACTAAATTACTATCTGACCACCACTTCCAAAACCTAACTAAACCTAGACTATGCAACTCACCAATGTCACCTCGAGAACCCTAGAGCCCTAGATCAATTGCCAAACTCTCTTAGAATACCAGATAAACTACTAAACTTTCCTAGTACTGAATTATAATCTCCAAACATTATGGCCACAAGGGTGTGGTCTTTGAGGGGGGTGCTGTCACAGTCCTCTGTGATACCAAGTCACAATCTATTGACAATCATGTGCCTAACTTTATATCTATTTACTAGAACCTTTATACTTAAGGAAAATCCCTGTATTTTATCATATTCCAGAAATCTAATAATTATGTAATTTATTTCTCCTAATAATTCTCCTAAAGAATTAATAATAGTAGGATAGCATAGTGGACTACTCTTCTCCTATTCTAAAACTACCTATAAGTACTGAGTAGTTATAGTGTAATTTCTCAGTTTGTAAATTAATGTTATTTGGTCCTAATCCTATCCATTTCAGTCTCTATCCTATATCCCTAGGACCTCTACTCTGTCGACTTACCCTCATTCTGAAATAAGCAACCAACCTCACAACTGGAGACTAGGGCATAACATATAAGTTGAAGCCAAGGTCGTTTATCAAAAGTCATACTCTGCTCCAATGTTTTTTCCTGTGCACTGGAGTCTATTTTCATAGGTTTCTCATTATCACTAAGTACTATCTATTTTCCAAAGTAGTACTATACATCTATCCCAGAGTATAATTCTATTTATAACTCCTCCACTTTATTATCTGTCTCTTATATTTAATAGAATTTACAAACTCATACCAGTTTCTGTTGTGCCATAGTTCTGATGTCTCATCATTCAGCAGCTCCCTCTTCTAAGAGTAATTCCATTCTTCTAGCTAACCAAACTATTGGTCGTTCAACTTCTGGTCTCCTAAAGAGGTTAAGATGCCTTTACTCTGAAGCACCTTATACTCGGGTGTGCCTCTTGTTATCTTCACTTTCATTGGACTCCTCGGAATTCCATGATATGAATCCTATTACTATCCCTCATGTCAATGATGACCCAGACTGGATCAATGCTCCTATTCCTGTTCCTACCCTTGTCTTCCAAACTCTGCCTCCTGTTGCTAACCATAACTCCATTAACAATCAGTTAGCTGAGGCTCTCTAACAACTATTGAAAAACCTTAATAGAGGATTGGCACCAAAACCCCATCAATCCAAGGCCCATATTTCAGATACCTTTGATAAATTTGATTCTTATAAGCTTAATCACTTCCTGTTTCAGTGTCGACTCTACTTCCATGCCAATGCCCTGTAATTTCTCACTGACAAAGAAAGAATCAATTTTGTGATGACTTATCTCTCTTGTGTAGCTCAAGATTAGTTTGAAGTCATATTACAACAGGAAGACCTTGGTTATTCACAACCCTGGCTTTCCACTTGGCAACTTTTTGTAGACAAACTCTGGGTTCATTTTGGACTCTCAAACCCAGTCAGGGATGCCATCAATCTCATCAACAACCTCCGCATGAAGCTAGGAGATAAGATTGCTACTTACAATGTGGAATTCATATAGTACATAGCACAGTTGAACTGGGATAATTCAGTCCTCTGCTATCGTTTCTATCAAGGGTTGCCAAATTGCCTTCAAGATCTGACAGCAAACTGGGAACAAGGTAAACTCACTTTCTTCCATGTTATGTACTAATTGGCAATCACCTTCAACAATTACTACTGGGAACAAAACTGTAAATGAGATTGTCTTCAAAATATGGAGAAGGAAGTAGCAGACAGCCACAACCAAAAACAGGGTAAGATGGCTTAGTACTCTACCTCCTCATAAAGCTCTGCTCCGTCTCATTCCCAGTCAACTACAAATCCACCACAGACCATACCCTCTTGGAATCTCTTGAAACCTCCAAGACAACCACCATCTTTTATTGCTAAATCCTTATCTACTCCATGTGTTAACCTCTCCAACAAACTAAGTAGAGACAGTAAATTGAATAGTAATGAGCACAAGTGCCGTATCAATAATAACCTCTGCTTATATTGTGGATTGAAGGACTATAAAGTAGATGGGTGCCCTAGAAAACAACTAACTACTCTGGTGGAACAAGAAACTCCACCTTCTGAGAATCTCTCAGAAAACTAGAGTATGGTCTCCAAGACTCAGCACAAACTGGGGGTCACGTTGAACTTATTTGTGCAACTACAGGTCTAATATGTCTCAATGCGTCCACTCTTTCTGATCCCAATTCTCTTTGTATACCCTTTGTTTCTTCTCTGGTGTGTGCTCCAGACTATCTCTAGCCTATACCCATTTGAACACTGATGGGGATCAAAGGGAATTTGATCACTAGACAAAAGTAATAACAAATGAAACTATAAAAGGTCTCTGAGATGTCTCACAATTGTGCACTAAACAAGTAGATACTAGGAAGATGATCAAATAAAAAAGAAAGCTTAAGAACAGGGGGAATAGAGGGGGAAACTCAAATAACCAAAAGAAAGAATAATAAAGATTTTATAAATCCACTTGGGGTAGATCTCATCATTATAGGCTCTCTAAGGTACGTGTTCATCTCACATTGTGACACTACTGCCCTTACCTAGTCTAGTAGTCTAGCTTGTTGTTGATACAGCAGAACTATCTAGAACTCCCGTGCTATCATGTGGGCTCTTCTTCAGCTAACTGTACAACTAGAAGCTGATTCTAATGACACATAGCAAGCTATTAACTCCTAGCATAAGCAAATGTCCAAGTCTGTTGGGGCTTGAATTCCCATCAAGAGAGAGATTTTGTGGTTTTTAGAAATAAAAGGAGAACACTCAGAAAGATAGAGACTCAGTTACTCCAAATAGCCATTAAGCTCTAGAGCAACAGAAAGGGATGGTGGTAGTATATGATACTTGAATTCTCCTCTGCATGATGGGCAGGTCTTGAGCCTCTTGCCAGGCTGTAGAAGAAGATGGCGATCTCAATCCATCTTGTTCTTGAGCACATTATCTTTATCTAACCTTCCTGCTGTCTCTCTTCTCAGCTTCTCTGTTCCTCTTTTGATCTCTTTTATGCCTTCTCATTCCTCTGGATTCCAATTTCCTTCTCTTGTTGTTGCAGTATAACTCTATGGTAGCTCAACTTTCTTACTCTTGCTATAATTAGCCATCAGTGATGGTGACTCAGATCTAATTGTAACTCTTCTACAAATAGCACTGCCAGCCACTGAGCTATAATGTTGCTTGGGTCACACTAGTCTATTTAAGTTTACTTTAGTCCTCAAGAGTACTTCTAGAAGGGAAATCCATTGGAAATCTGATATGGGGTGCCTAAGCAAGCATTTATGAGGTGTATATAGCGGTAGTCATAACCATTACTCTCCTACTCAAACTAAATGCTCGAGTCTACAACTGGACATCTAGGGAACATCTCTAGGAAACTGAGCTCTTCTCTCGAGCTAGTTATTCTGGTTATTAGGGTGCAAATTGTCACTTATTTTGCCTAAACATTTGTATGGCGTGACAACACTGGTAGACTCTGAATCTATGTCAAGGACGGGATAGAGTAAGGGTGAAATTACCCTAGAATAAGCAGGATTTGACAACAAAATGGGAACAACCTTGGCCTCAGCTCGTATGCTGTGCCTCGATCTGCTGTTGCATGTACAGTTGCATATTTCAGAAGGATGGGATTGTTGCCAGGAGATCAGGAAAAAAGTGGTGTATAGATTGATAGGAATGGAGGTGGGTATTAAAGACATAAAATGACTTTAATCTACGAACTAAGGAACTAGGATATAGCTACTGGAGTACTTATACTAAGTCCAGAATAGGAGGAGTACAAGTAACTAGTCTACATCGTGATCCTATAGGAGTAGACAACAGGAGTTTAGGAGCGAAAAATTAGTAATAATATAAAATAAAAAGAAAATTATATTATTAAATGGGTATTTTCTGTCATATAACAATCTACACACTATTTCTTGGACTTAGCTTGTGCTCGTAAACATTCCCTGCCTACTATTGCTACTCCTCCTATAGAACTATGTCTGTTTGATGGAATCTCAAATAATATTATCTCTGAGGTAGTATTATTGCCTGTAAAATTCCCCTCCAGTGAATGTATGACTCTTGACTTCTATATCACTCTACTTGATTCTTGTTGTTCTCTAGTCTTAGGTTATTCTTGGCTCACCTGCTACAATCTGTTAATTGACTGGGTCTCTGGGTCAACATCTTTTTGACTACCATCTTTACTTCAAAATCTGGCTTTTATTCCTCCTATTGAAACCTTGGTAAATCCTCTATTCCCTTTAGCAGAAAACCCTCTGCAGTTTACCACATCTGAGACATTTCTGTTTAATACTAAGTGACCTCACATTGCAATTATCAATGTGCCAGCCCTACTTTGGGTCTTGTACCTCTCAGGCTTGACAATATTTTTCCTTTAATTCTGTTCTACAATATAGGCCAAATTCACCACAATCTCTGAAAAAATTGATCTCTCTTCTATTCTGGAGGAGTACCATGAGTATGCTAATGTGTTTAGCAAATCCAAAGTAGAAACACTTGCTCTCCATTGCCCTTACAACCTATGGATTGAACTAGAGAAAGATTCCCATCCTCTAATAGGAACCATCTACTTCTTGTCTAAGTTTGAACAAGAAACATTAAAAGAATTCATTGATGAAAACCTCACCAATGGATTCATCTATTCAACATTGTCTTCTTATGGAGCCCCAGTTCTATTTGTAAAGAAAAAGGACAGTTCTCTCTAGCTTTATGTAGATTTCTGTGGACTTAACAAGATTATGAAAAAGGACTGATACCCACTTCTCCTCATCTCCAACCTCCTAGATTCTTCCCATAAAGCTTGTATTTACACCAAAATTAACCTTTGATATGCATATTATCTGGTCTATATTGCTAAAGGAGATGAATGGAAAACTGTCTTCTGAACTCGCTATGAAGCTTTCAAATAGTCAGTAATACTATTTGGATTAACTAATGCTCTAGTTGTCTTCCAATGCTTCATGAACAACGTGTTCTCCAATCTCCTTAACATGTGCATAGTAATTTACTTGGACAACATCTTAATCTACTCCAATGATATCACACAATACTGAAATCACATCAAAGAAGTACTAAAATGACTTTGAAAATTAGGCTTATATGCAAAGACAGAAAAATATGAATTCTATTTAGATTTTGTAGAGTACCTAAGCTATGTTCTATCACCATTGGGCTTAACTGTGTTTAATGCTAAAGTGAAAACTATTCAGGAATAGCCAGAACCAAAGAAAGTAAAGGATATTTTCAATTACTCAGACATAGTTATACTGCTCACTTATCTTACTAGAAAAGACACTCCATGGAATTTTGACGACAAATGTAAAGAGGCATTTAATACCTTGAAACAAGTCTTCATCTCAGCACCTATCCTTATGCACTGGGTTCCAAACATATAACTTATTGTGGAAACCAATGCCTTAAACTATGTCCTTGCTGCTATCCTCTTCATTATGACTAAAGATAATCAAATTCACCCTGTAACCTTTTACTCCTAAATGTTTTCTGTCCTAGAACTCAATTATGACATCCACAACAAAAAATTACTTGTGATATTCAAAGTTTTTAAAATTTGGTGACACTACTTAGAGAGGTCTGCTTCACCAATTGACATTGTAATAGATTACAAGAACTTGGAATATTTCTCGACGACCAAGGTTCTAATTTGCTTCTGTCCAGACGCCTTGGCATCAAACTGGATGCACTCACTAGATAATGGGATGTCTACCCAAAAGGGAAAGATAATGGCTATGCTTTAGTGAACCCTTATAATTTCTGTCCAGTCTTTATTCATAAACAAATTACAGCATCTCTCTGAGCAACTATTCTTACCACTCCAATATCATTTACTCCATCTGGAAGGATGCTGGTCAAAAGACAATACAGGGTTTCTCAGACTTGATAACAAAATGTATATTCTAGATAATGCTAACTTATGCCTTAGGGTTCTCCAGTATCACCACAACTATGTTCTGGTAGGACATCTAGGCCAAAATAAAATACTAGAACTTGTACAGAGATACTATACTTGGCCAAATATCTGCAATGATATACAAAGGTTCTGTAAGTCTTGCGTTACCTGTATAAGAACCAAACCATAACAGCACAGACTATATGGATCTCTCCAACAACTCTCTATTCCAGAACATCCATGGAATTCAATTTCTATGAACTTCATTAAAAAACTCCCTCCTCTAGATTCAACACTATCCTGGTTATAGTAGATCACTTGTCAAAACAAGCCATATTTATTCCTACTCATGATACTATTACTTCAGCGGAATTAGCACACCTCTTTGTTGTCCATGTCTTTTCAAAACATAAAGTTCTGTCCCATGTTACATCTGACTATGGCTCTGAGTTTATTTCACACTTCTTTCACTCCCTAGGTACCGTCCTAGACATGAGACTCTACTTTACTAGTGGTTATCATCCAGAGGCAAACGGTCAAGTAGAATGGACCAATCAAACATTGGAACAGTATCTCTATGTATATTGTAACTATTAACAGAACAACTGGTCTGAACTGTTACCTTTGGCTGAGTTCTCGTACAACAATGCCCCTAGTGCTACCACTGGAATATCCCCATTCTTTACCAACAAAGGCTACTATCCTAACCTCGATGTATACCCAGAACAAGATATAGCCTCCTCTTGTGCCTGCAACTTCATAATTAATATTGATGACTTACAATACACACTCAAGAGAGAAATTGCCAAAGCCTAACAATAATATCAACCCTCCGCTGACTCTTGCCAAAACTAACTACCGGACTTCCAAGTTGGTCAATCAGTATTTATTAGAGCACAGTACTTCTATATGACTCGCCTATCAAAGAAACTCTTCAAAAAGTACCTTGGACCATACAAAATAATTGCTCAACCCAGTTTGCAGTCCTTCATACTTCATCTTCTAGACACCATGAGAGCCATGTATCCTGTGTTCCATGTCTCTATGCTGTAACCAGCCATACCTAATACCTTTCCAGAGCATTTTGAGCCCTTGCCAGCACTCATAATCATCGATGGAGAACCAGAATACAAAATCTCTAGAATAGTTGACTCCAAGATTGACCGCCAGAGGGCATACAAGCTACTCTATAAGGTTATATGGCTGGGATACAAAAATACTGACAATGACTCTGAATGGTTACTAGTGACAAAGTTAGAACATGCAAAGGAACTACTGAACAATTTTCATCTCAAGTACCTCTCTAAACTGAGACCATTATGACCTTAAAGAACTCTCTATTCCATTTCTTGACACCACTAATCTGCACTCACTCCTGCTTTAAAAAAAAAAGAATTTGAGTACTTACACACATCTCAGAGTGCAGTTTCCATTGCACTGACTTGCTTACTTGTATTCTGTTCTACAGTTTCCATTGCAGTCTAATACTTGTATTCAAAAGCAGTCTCTGTTGTAAGGTCTATACACTTGTATCCTCACAAAGATCTCTCTTGCAAACGTCCAATATTTGTATTCTTGGTTCATCAACTATTTTCACTTACATCCATTTTCTAACCACAGAAAATAAATGAAATTCAAAAGAAAAATATTACAAGATTCTGGTACTAACAGAATATGCAACCGGAGAGAAACTACTGCTCCCTTCTTCCATATCCTCTGCTCCAGCTATCTTTTTCTCCCTCTATTTTCCTTTTTCTCTGCTTTTCTGTACTTCTGTCTCCTCTCTCTTGGACTCCAGCCACAAAATCTATTTTTCCTCAGAATCCTGGCTCTCTATACTAGCCAACTTCTCCAATGCCACCACAATCCTACAAATATTTAACTTGCTTAACTTATTTAACTTCCTTGAGATGTCTGCCTTCTACTCTGTGTTTATTTGTTGTTTTGTCTTCCTCATTCTTGACCTCCAGACTACTTCTGTCCTTGCTTTTGCTCATGCCTTATTTGCATCAAAAGGCTTATAAGTAGCCTTAGCCTTGGCACAGGGAGCACAGGACATTGCATGCCTAAAAAAGTTAACAAAGTAGTAAAAGAAATTAAATGAACTCATAGCAAATGTTGAGGAATACACAAGATCCTAAAGTCTGTGTACCTCTTACAGGGACTTTCTCCACCTATAGCTGCTATCCCCATTTCCTTTGCCAACTCCTCACATTGTTGACAAGCCTCCAGAGTTTTCTTGGGCAAATAATGAACATATTGCCTCTTAGTTAGAGGCAGAAGGTCGATGAGACTCATCTTCTCATTAGAAGGAAAATTTATAGGAGGCAAAAATGTCTTGGACCAGTTTGTATGATGTTGCTGTTTGATAGCAGTGATGCAATCCACCTCAAGGCAATGAGCCAGATCTCTCTGGCATTTTTGCTCTGCTTTTTGCAATTGTTTTTCCTGCTCCTATTTTTACCATGCTTTTTCTTCCTCTTGTTTTCTTCTGGTCTCTTTCTCTAATTATTTCCATTCTGCCAATTTTGCATCTTTTTGGGCTTAGTGTTTAGACTACTCCTTTTCTTCTTGCTGTCAAAGCAAGGTTTCTACCTCAGTACGTCTTTTGGTAAGTTCAACTTTATATTGTTCATTGTCAGAGTCAGAGAGATGGATGTTTGAGGATAGGTTGAGGGACATGGTGGTAAAGTTTCAGGTTAAGAGTCCACAGAAAAGGATTTTTAAAAAAGCAAATCAGGTGATATTTAAATTGCTTATGCATAGTAGCTTTGAGGGCTCAGTCTTAAAGGAGAGGTACTGTCATATTCTGGAAATCTGACAATTATGTAATTTATTTCTCCTAATAATTCTCCTAAAGAATTAATAATAGTAGGATAGCATAGTAGACTACTCTCCTCTTATTCTGAAACTACCTATAAGTACTAAGTAGTTACAGTGTAATTTCTTAGTTTGTAAATTAATGTCATTTGGTCCTAATCCTATCCTCATTCATTTTAGTCTCTATCCTATATTCCTAGGACCTCTACTCTGTTGACTTGCTCTCATTCCAAAATAAGCAACTGACCTCATGACTAGAGACCAGGGTGCAACACATAAGTTGAAGCCAAGGTTGTTCATCAAAAGTTATACTCTACTCTAACATTTTATCCTGTGCACCAGAGCCTATCTTTGTAGGTTCCTTATCATTGCTAAGTACTATCTATTTTCCAAAGTAGTACTATATATCTATCCCAGAGTATAATTCTATTTATAACTCCTCCACTCCGTTATCCGTCTCTTGTATTTGATATATTTATACCTTAGTTTTGTTTATTTACCAAGTAGAACTACTTCCAATCCAAAAAATATATCTCAGAGCTACTAAGTCTCTAGATTTCCTAGAAGAAAGCCAATACAAGGGTAACTAGTACTCTTTGTGACAGTCAGATGCATCAAGATGCTTTTCTAGAAAATAGTAGTTTACTAACTATTCTGCTAGTGAGTTTGTCACAGTATGTAAAGGTGTTCACCTTAGAAACACTAGGTGAGAAGAATCTAAATTGAACTCACTATCATTTTGTTTATTTTTATATTATAGATAAGCTGCACTTTACATTTTAATTTCTTTTTGACACCTCCACTTTTTTTTTCTTCTCATAAACTCTTTAGTACATAATTGAGGATTATCACTATCTTTTCTACTTGCTTATCATAGTAAATACCTCTTTTGTCCCTTTTACTGCTGAACTAGGAATGTTGTGCTCACTTTTGCCCCCAAACTATACCTATTATCAGAAATACCATACAAAAGCTTTTTTTCTCTATAACTACCATCATAGTTAAATCAAATATTCAGAATAAATCATCTGTTAGTAATGCTTATCCCTGTAGTTCCCAGGCTATTCTTTCTAGTATTAGTAAGTCTCCAGACTCACTCAATCTTATTTCTTAGACTAGCTCTAGGGCTAGTAAATGCATTCATCCTAGAGGATACTCTTATACTCATTGTATTGTCAGATGTTTCTCTAGAAGTGTCTCAGCTACTAAGGACTCTAGAAAAGCCCACTTCTTTCTCTAAGAAGGAGAAAAGTAATGAGGAAAAGGTTACTTTTAGTTCTAGAACACCTACTACCTCTAGGATTTTTTTTTTGTTCAAAAATTTATAATGCAGTACTCAATTGCAGTTTGTGGCAGACTCACTACAACAAGTAGCCTATATGAGCCTCAAGAGCCAAGATAGTTCTATTACCAGAAAGAGACACTATTAGTATTAAAGGAGAGATTTAACCTAAGAGAGAAGAAAAAACTAAATACAGGTTACTCATAACCAACCTTTGAATAACATGTCCAAGTCTATAGTGTTAGATGTGCTCTAGACAATCCTTCAGTAATATTTTGGTAATTAATTATTTAGTAGGTTACCTGACTTGATATACAATTCCCTATGAACTTGAAGTTGACACTCTATTACTTATAGTTGTCTATAGTATTACTGAGTTGCTAGGACCTCACAGCTGTCACTATTGCCTAGCTAATAGTGAGATAGAAAGGTCGACTAGTAAAGGAGCATGGTCTGAGGGTCATTTGAAATTAGGCTTAATGCGATGTAGGACTTGAGTACAGCTTATACCTAAAAGATAAGGTTAATAACTGAGTTAGCATATTTTTTTTTTCTCTAACCACTACCATAGTTAAATCAAATATTTAGAATAAATCATCTACTACTAATGCTTGTTCTCTTGGTCCCTAGGCCATTTCTTCTAGTATTAGTAAGTTTTTAGACTCACTTAATCTTATTTCTCAGGCTAGCTCTAGGGCTGGTAAACACATTAAAAGGGGCAAAAGAGATGATTACTGTGACAAGCAAGTAGAAAAGGCGGTAACAGCTCTCAATTGCGTGCTAAAGGGTTTGTAGGAAGAAGTAGGAAGTGGAGGTATCAAAAAGAAATTAAAAAGTGAATATGTAGCTTATTTGGAATCTAAATATAGAAGGAATGATGGGAGCTCAATCTAGATCCTATCTGCATGGTGTCCCTAAGATGTTCATCTTTACACACTGTAACAAGCTTACTAGTAGAATAGTCAGTAAACCACTCATGGGCCTTACCACACTCAATCAAGTTCTCATCCGCACCCCTACACCAAACCTTATGGGTGTGATACAATCTGAGTTGATGATTAGCCAGGCTTTTCAGGCCTGCTACTCCATAGAAGATTGTCTGAGCGACCGCTGTGTCTTGTCTTATGAAAGAGTAGGGTATATAGTAGAAAACATACACCAACTCAACCTCTCACTAAGATCACCCCTTACACACTCAAGAGAATTGCATTTACAACCTCAAGAGCTTCTGAGATGAAGGCAAGGGCCAAGGAGGCTCTCCCTCTCAATCTCTACTCTGAGAAATATATTATAATCTTACAAATATTAGAGACTCAATTAAAAAGAAATAGAAAAGAAAACTCTCTATTCTACTACTCTCTCTCGTATCTCTCTTCTATGATACTACCATGCAGCTATGACAGCCATCACCTTCCTGTCCTCCATACCTTTTGGATATAACTATGTGATCTTACTTCACCTCCATACTTCACTCCTGCCTATTGTTTCCCGAACCCCAAACCAGCTTTCTTCTACTCTGAATACAGTCTAGAAATACATGACAGTGTGTCCGAGCATCAGCAATACAATTGTTATCTGGCAGCACATCTATTTCTTCACTGAGTCTAGCAGTGATGGGATTACTAGTCACTGATAGACTTTTGATCTATCATCTTGATGTCATATTAGTCTAAGTCCACTCTAGATCAAAATTATCTTACATTCCAAAGATATCTCTGAGCCTCTGATTTTTAGAGTTTCAACATTAATAGTCTATATCTGAGAAATCTGATGCTAGCTCATCAGTCTTGTCTCCCAAGGTATATGCTATTCTAGCATGTGGCAGCTCAGTCACTACCTAAGAGAAGTACCCAATTTTGGGTCTAGATTATGTTTGGGGCTTGTAGAAAGTCTCTAGAGTGGGTTCCAATAGTGAAATCCAGGGTTATAACTTTTATTCCATGTTACTTTTCTGCAAAAAATTCTCTAGCAGCATAACAGTGTTCATCCCAAAGGATGCTCTTGTACTTGTCACACTGTCAGATGCTCCTCTAGGAGTGTCTTAGTTGCTGAGGACTCTAGAAAGGCATTTCCTGAGCCCTTTTTTCCTTTGAGGAGGAGAATATTGATAAGAAAGAGATTAGTTCTGGTCCTAAGACACCTACTACCTCAAGAATCATTACAAGTAAGCTTTCTCATAGAATTGCCCCTCTCTAGCTCCCTATTGCTCCCTTTTCCTTTGTTCTTAAAGAGAAAACATATTCTATGAGTTGGGATGACCAAGTTTCTGCTAAGAAGAGCAGGAGCCTTGCCTCTAGGGTAGTTTTTGTTCCCTAGGCTCCTTTGTTAACTAGTTTGATGCCTCATGGCCCAAACCATGAAACAGCTGAGTCATTTTTCCAAGTAAAGAGTGGTAGTACAAAGTTAGGCACCTATGACATGACAAGTGACTATGACACATTAGTCATTTATAAAAGTGACAGCTTACCTCAGGTATCACAACTAGTAACAAGTGACATTGTCACATATGATATCACACATGATAGTAACTTATAGGATAGTGAACACTATATCATATCTTTGTTTGGTCACTTTGGTTATTTAGAGAATGATGCCAAAGCCCTTGCCTCATCTGTATTGTATATTGCATGCTTTATTCAAAAGCATCCTATTAGAAGCTGTCCTATTGAACAGTTTTCTCCTATTTTAGGAACAGGTTCTATTATGTGACACCTGTTCCAAACTGTGTCTGTAGCAGGGTGGAATCATTTCAAGGTTTTATCCCAAGCTTGATGTTCTCTCATGTGTGGAGGCTATGAGGACTCTTTATACTAACTTGCCAATGAAGAGTAGCCAGTCCCCACCTTTTGTTAGAACCTGGACAGTGGTAACAGCTGTGAGGTCCTAGCAACTTAGTAACACTGTGGACAACTGTAAGTGACAAAGTGCCAACTTCAAGTCCATAGGGAATTACACATCAAGTTAGGTAACCTACTAAATAATTAATCACCTAAATATTACTAAAGGACTGTCTAGAGCACATCTAACATAAGGATGTTCATTGACCATAGGCAAGAACAGTAGCCAGATTAAGTAGGAATGGTGGAGTTTGCCTACAACAATAAAGCACACTCAAGTACCAAAACATTGCCTTTCAAGGCAAATTACAAACAAGACCCAAGAATGGGATTTGAAACAAGAAAAAAAGAGAAATCTGAAGGGGCAAAAAAATTTGTAACTAAAATAAAAGAGATTCAGAAAGAAGCAAAAGTAGCACTAGGAAAAGCATAAGAAGAAATGAAGAGATATGTAGATAGAAAGTAAGTAAAAGTCAATGAATATAGAGTAGAAAACTTGGTAATGCTTAGTACTAAGGATCTGAAATATCAAATGGTTAGAAGGAGAACAGAAAAGCTAATAGAGAGATTTGTTGGCCCTTATAAAATAAAGAAAATAATATTATTGAACACAGTAGAATTAGAGCTACCTAGTACAATAAAAATACATTTAGTAGTTAATGTTAGTAGAATATAGAGAGATATAGGACAAGTAAAAGAGCAAAGAAAAGAGCAACCAGCTCCAGTTATTATAAAAGGAGAAGAGGAGTGAAAAGTTAAAAGAATTCTGAATAAACAACAAGTAAGAGAGAAAGACAAATACTTGGTAAAGTAAAAAAGATTTACAGCAGAGTTTGATACTTGGGAAAGAAGAGAGAATTTAGAAAACACAAAAGAGGTGATTGAAGGATTTGAGAAAGAATATCAGCAAGATATAAAAGAAGTAAATTGGCAAAAAAGAATATTTAAGAGAGGAGAATTGCCAAGAAGGTTTATGGCAAAGAAATTATTTAGATGAACATAAGGCTGAAGAGAAATTGAAGGTGCTAGAAAGGAGGATAAGTAAAAAGAACCTTGAAAACAGTAAAGAAAAAAAAAAGAAACTAAGTAGAAAAATTTGGGAGTTAGAGAATAAACAAAAGAAGACAAGGACAAAATAGGCAATATAGTTGACCCATACTATAAGCTATAAAAATCCTTGGGATAAGAAAACCTAAAAGGGAAGTAGTGTCATGACTTGGCAAAATGGCTAAGTTATTATTTATATTTTATTTTATTTTATTTTTCTTTTGGACTTACTATACAAGGAAGTATGGGAAAGTGTTATATGACAAATGTCACATATCATATCACATGATGGGATTACATAATGAGTGTGAGAAAATAGTACACAGACTATATAGTAGTTGTATAAGTAGTATATAAGAAATAAATAGGGACTTTATTGAGTTCTCCTTGTCAACTTAGACTTAGAGGGTAATTAAGTTGTCTCAGGCTAAGTGTCAAGGACGGAATTTGGGAAGATAAAAGGGTAGAATGATAGACAGAAACTACAATCCGGGACAGAGTAAGGTACTACATCGGAGAGAAGTGTTACTTAGTGATAGTACAAAGAGGACTCTGGCGGGTAGTCAAGAATGGTGGAGCAGAGAACGACTTATTGAACGACCTTGGTTTCAACTTATGTGTTGCGCCCTGGTCTCCGGTCGTGAGTTGGTCGCGTATTTTGGAGTGATGGAAGTCGTCAGGATAAAGGTCCTAAGAGTTAACTGAAGGAGTCTGAGTAGACAAGACAAGAGTAGGACCAGATGACGTTAATTTACAGACTGAGGAATTTACACTGTACTACTCAGTACTTATAGTAAGTCTGGAATAGGAGGAGAGTAGTCTACTACGCTATCCTACTATTATTAATTTT
>Ga0153968_1000011_pt1 | contig 24003 bp, 16 predicted proteins | sample TSGA052MetaG_FD_104729 | JGI IMG/M metagenome (GOLD analysis project Ga0153968, IMG submission 104729) | Attine ant fungus gardens microbial communities from Georgia, USA - TSGA052 MetaG | ecosystem: Host-associated > Fungi > Mycelium > Unclassified | place: USA: Georgia, George L Smith State... | reverse complement strand
TCAACACCACTATTCTTGTCCCATTACAAAGTCCTTCTCCTGGATCCAAGTTCCTTAATAAGATAACTGGAGAACCAACCTTAAGACAAAGTAAAGCAGGAGGCAATCCACCAGTATTGAGTTGTTGAAGGAACTCTGCAGAATAAGCATGGTGTATTCCATCTTCTTTAGACACAGAGTCTATACTTCTCAATATATGAACCTCTGCATTTGGGTTGAACTGTTGAAGAATGGCCTCATTGATATCATGGACTTGATCATTTCTAGGACAGAGAATAATGTGATTCAAGAAGTATTAGTTATCTTAAGCCCTTAGGTTGCCAATTCCTGGATAGATCCTATTAATAAGAGCATTGAGATTAGTGCAAACCATGGACTGAGGAACTTGAATTATCTCTATCACAAAAGGCCACTTACTATTTGTGATTGGGTTGAAGATTTATTCAAAAAGTACTTATAAGCGAAGTTTAGACAGTGACAAGAGATGTTGTTAAGTCTGAGGTCTAATTCTCAGACTATGAGTCCTTAAATACAGAATTTGTAGTCTAAGGATTAGACCTTAGACTTAACAATATCTTTTGTTACTATCTAAACTTCGCTTCTAAGATCCTCTGAGCTCTAGAATCCATAATTACAAATAAGTAAGTAATTATTTGTGATACATTGAGCATGTTGATTATCAGCTTCAGAGTGACCTAAGTGCATATTCTGTCTAAGATACAAGAACTTGATATGTCCTCATAAGTTTTCTCTGCAAAGAGATGCTACTACTACTTATTGACATATTCCTTTGGGCATCACAGGCAAAGTCTGACAAAAATCTCCTTCAAATACCACTGTAATTCCACCAAATGGATAGTGTCATGACTTGGCAAAATGGCTAAGTCATTATTTATATTTCTTTTCTTTTCTTTTTCTTTTGGACTTACTATACAGGAGGGAGTGTAGGAAAGTATCATGTCACAAGTGTCATAGTCACATGATGGGAAGTCACAATGTCAAGTCATATGATGTTACATGATGAGTGTGGGAAAGTAGTGCACAGACCATGTAGTAGTTATATAAGTAGTATAAAAGATCTAATAGAAACTCTATTGAGTTCTCCTTGTCAACTCAGACTTGAAGTGGATTTAAGTCATCTTGGCTAAAGTCTTACAGATGGTCATTATAGATAATATGTCAATTCAAGAGCTATCAAATGCAAGTGATTACTTACTTTAAGCAAGTCTCTAACACTGATTAACAGCATCAATATCATACTTGTGCTGTATAGAAACTTCATCCCAAATAATAACCCTAGTTCGCTGGAGGACTGGGAACATATAACTATTGCATTTGAGCCCAGTCACAGAGTCTTCATAGATAGAAAGAGGAATTTTGAAACATGAATGAGATGTCTTTCCTCTATCCAACAAAAGAGCAGCAATCCCAGATAATACTATATATAGTGCTACCTGACCTCTTCTTCTAACTTCAGCAACAATAGTATTACACAAAAATTTCTTTCCACAACCACCAGCAACATGAATAAAAAAAAGATAACCTTGATTGTTAGTGACAGACTCTAGGATAGTATCAAAAGTAGTAGCTTGGTCAGGATTGAAAATTGCTCTTTGCTTATCTACCAAAGTTATCATTTTATCTACATCATACTACTCAGCCTACAAAAGAGGATTGGGTACTCTGTGAGTCCACTGTTGCTGTGAAAAAGGCATTGGTAGAAAATCAGCAAGACTTCTTTCCATTTCCACTAATATTAAGATCCCAAAGACCATAATCATAAACATTATCCTCTGGTATCTCCTGGTTAGCTTGATAGTAGTTCATATGATGTAGTTTGTACTTGACATCATCACATAGTCTAGTCTTGAATTGATCCCAGAGAACATAAGGCTCAGCCACTTCATTAGTTAGCAAGATAACTAACTGCTAACAACTGATGACATACTATTCCAAGCTGCATTGCAATTGCTTCCTCTAAGCAAATCCTCCACTCATAATTATCCTCTAGTAATCCCCTTACCATACATATTATGTTATGAACATTGAGTGGGACTACAATTATTATCAGCCATGGTCTGATAATGAATGGTTAGTAGACAAGATGTTGGCAATACTAGACGAGGACATTATTATGCAGTAAATGTATCAAATGTCTGAGGACTCTAAAAAAAGACAATGGACTCACAAAATAAACAGAACTCTTCAGAGAAATCTCGGACTATCTCCTTCTTCTATTTTTGGACTTGTGCTAAATGGAACAATATCAGACTAACTCATTATTAGACATTGACTCAACTTGTCACCTTTGTCGCTTCTGTCACTGGACTGTCACTTAACTAGTCACTCATAGTTATAAGTAGTGTTATCACATTGTAACATAGTCACAATACCTAGTTAGGATAAATATAGACCAGAAAGAGAAGGGAATGGCCAGTTCTCTCTTTCTGTATTTTCTTTGTAAAATCCTACTCTGAGGAATTGGTACTCTTACTTATCTTAGGACAATCTCAAGGGTGCTACTCAAAGTCTTGTTACATCTCTCCTCCAATATAACTTTACTGAAAACCTTAACTAAACCCTCTAATGAGGAGCGTAAAGATATCAAGTGTTAGATATAGGCTTTAAGTTGAATATATTCAACTATGAGGTCTAGAGTCTTAACAATACATATCTCCTTGAATGTAGCAAACACTTGGCCATTCTAGGTCCTTAAATGCTCCCAACTCTTTCTACCCTCAAATATAGTCAAAAGAAGTCATAAAAAGAACTGCTCTCTCTTTGATGGTAACACAAAGTACATCCTTCCAATTACCCTAGTATATCATCTTGGATACTATGACTTGTCTTTGGCATTCTAAATATAATGCTGAGGAAATTGTCAGTAGGTAAAGCACAAACTATTATTATGTGTAAAGTTGTAGTCAAACTAAGTAGCGAGTTGAGTTTTCTCTACATTTTGCCTAGCTAATACTTTATTGATAGTCTGGTGTACATAGAAGTTGACATAGTGTTCATTGGAAAGATGGATAGTATCACAAATAGTTACTTACTTATTTGTGATTGGGCTTTAATACTTTGAAGAGTTCAAAAATACAAAGTTTAGACAGTGACAAAAGAAGTTGTTAAGTCTAACCCTCAGACAGAGAGTTCTTATATACAGGAAAGTGATGGTCTGTGCACTAGAACAGGCCATTACATGCTACTATCTATTGTTCAACATATGGTAGTGCCATTATACTCTAAAATGTGATAACTTAACCATATGGAGGCTGTTCTTTGTTCTAAGAAAAGGACAGATGACTATCTATGGGTAATTAATTAATATCTATATGCAAACATTGAGGAATTTATATCTCCACTAATATTAGTTGCCTTGAGGTTGTTTTAGGCTCATTCTGAGCATTATAAAGAGGACTTCTGCTGAGCCTAGAACCAAAGCATCAATTGTGGTAGTTTTTAAGATATTAGTGATTTAATAAACAGTAACATAGTGGTTACCTGTTGATCTGCTTCATATCTTGACCAATACTGATTACCTTGAGATGTGACTGGCATTAATTAAAAGGTCTTTTTGAGGGCTTTCCATAGCCATTGAGACTGTGTGAATTGTCAAAAAGAATTGATGGAGATATGGCCAAATAAAGTTTGTGACAGATAAGAAGATGTTAAACTACTAGTGATTCTCCATGCATGTTGAATTCAAAGATCTTCCAGCAAGCTTCTGTTGGACCAATAAACCAACCATTCAAATGAGCCTTGATTTCATCCTGCATTCCACCACTAATCTCCATAGTTGCCCTATCAGGACCCTTATAGATGTATTTGCTTAGATACTTGACAGTTTCTAATCCAGCAGAGATCTCAACATTAATATGACAATCAAAGAGAAGGAGAAGTTGAGAACAGTAAGAGACCATATATTGATTGGTGAATCTGGCCCTATTGTGTTTAAAAACCAATTCTCAGCCCAATTTGTCCTCTCTCTATAATCCTTGGGAAAGCATTTACTACATTTTCCATTGACCATATACTTAGCTTGGGGATTGTCAATACTATATGGACCATGCAACATATATTTGGTGACTTTTGCAAAGAGAAGTAGCTGTAGTTGAGGATCAGGAAGTTGAGCTGAGATTATGGAGTTTATATGATAAGAGTCTCAAATATGATCTTGAGGATGAAGGGAGATAAGCAAGTGGATATGAGATGTTAAATTAAATAATTATTGTACTGTGTATTACTGTAGTTTAATATATGAGCTATGCTTACATAAGCAGGCTTGCTTCTTCATCTCAACTGCCACATCATGGAACCTCTCTGCTTCTCTTGAGTTCTCTCTTTCCTATCAGGCTGTCTATCAATATCTGTTGGATAACCCAGTAAGTAGGCCATCATTTGTTCCCATTGTAATTGCTGCTCTCCATTCTTCTAACATGAGGAAGACCTCTCTTCTGGAACTCAATGGTATGGATATGAGCTATAGTAGTACCAAAGAAGTTATTATAAATGAGCTTGAGGAGTGCTTTCTTCTTCTGCTCAAAGACCTATGATATGATGTTAGGACAATCAGTGGCTGTTTGACCAGGGAAAATACTATGGATGATTTCTGGCCACTTGGGATTAGCAGTCATAGTGAGAAAGAGATCTGGTTTGTAAAAGTGTCTGCAAATGGCCATAGTATCCTGGAACAACTGGGTCATAAATCTAGGACTCATATGAGAAAAGAGGAGAATGAGTTTGCATTCCAAAAACCTAACATCTTCTTCATCATGCCTATTATGTACAGTAGTATCCTATAGTCCTTGGTAAAGCTCAGATCTAAGAGTATGTTGATGTGTCCTAGCCCAGTTGAGTCTTCTCTGCTCACAATTTGTCTATGCATCAACAACAAACTACTGAAATAGCTTTTCATCATAGAAGAGAGGTGACTGGGAACTATCTCTGACATGAAGACAAGCATCTGTCAGAAACCACATGTGAGCGAGCCTATTCTTCTCTATCTCTTTGTTTTCCATTCTCCTCTTGTTCTCTTAGTTGAGCATCATAGATTGGAATTCTTGGATGCTACCCATTCTCTCCCTTTGGAAATAAGAGAACATAATGAAGAGCAGCATATGAAGGACTATTCTGGCTGATCCATTCAAGTCATTCTCCTCTTGCCCATAATACTATATCTCTATTGTCTATTGTATAATGTACTCCTTCCTTAGTATTGAAGTTGGACTTATGCTTTTGTTGGAATGAACTGGAACTCCCATACACTTGGAACAAAGAACTGACAAGGTTTAGCTCCCAACTTGGTGGGATGTAGAATAGAAGTAGAAAGTTAAGTATTTGGACAGCAGAAGGCCTTATAGTTAAGGAAAGCAATATGCATATATTCAATGTATTGGAACCTCTTATCTCAGTTGTGTACCATTGTGGGTAACGTCTGAGGTCAGTACCTTTCAACTTAAACCATCTCTCCAACTAGTGCTCATTATCTGTATAGCTACTACATTTATTAGATATTGAATACAGTCATGTACCATTATAGGTAATATCTGAGCTACTACATTTATTACTTACTACAATCTTTTCAGCATTAGGCAGATTGTGAGTTCTTTGATCCTGCTGTAAATTGATATACAACCTAATTTTGACCTTTTGCTGTTTATTGGCTAGTTTTTCCTTGATGAGCTCATATACATAATAGTATCAACCAATATAGAGATAATTGTCTAGGAGCATTATCTAAAGATCATCCACTACCATAGGATCCAAGCTCCTATTATTGAGTCTTCTGATATTGAGTGTCATGACTTGGCAAAATAGCTAAGTCATTATTTATATTTCCTTTTCTTTTTCTTTTTCTTTTGAACTTACTACATAAGAAGTGCAGGAAAGTATCATGTCACAAGCATCACAGCATCACATCACATGATCAAGTCACATGAGGAGCATGGGAAGATAGTGCACAGACCATGTAGTAATTGTATAAGTAGTGTACAGGAATAAATGAGGACTCCATTGAGTTCTTGTTGTCAACTCAAACTTGGAGTGGATTTAAGTTGTCTTGGCTAAAGTCTTACATTGAGCTGCTCTGCTGTATCAAGGATATATATTTGTACATAGGCAGGAGGATGATCACCATGAGGAAAAAGAGCACCAGTGAGATGATAAAGCTCTTCCTGCATCTTGAAACAGTAGGAGCCAGACTATCTAGTGACTGAGTTGTCAATTTTGACTCCTACTAAAGTCATAGCAAAAGCCGCATTATACTGTCATATGTTATGAGATTCTCTTGAGGAATAATCATCTCCAGTTAAGTAGTTTCATAAGATTTCTAGTAAGAGGTTGAAAAGGGGATAATTAGATCTGTCCTTGCAAATAGCATATGTCAAATTTTGGATGATTAACTCTTGAGGAAGTAAGCTTTTCACAGTCAAAGTGAAGAGCATGACAGTGAGGACAGATAACAAACAGCATGCCCAAGTTGTTATACTGTATATCAGCCTCTAGAAATAGTTGTCCAGCTAGTGGATAATGTCTAGGCTAAAGAATAGATAGTAGAATATTATCTGGAACAATAGCCTCTTGGATCTAGTTCAACTCTTAAGTATATAGAGCTTTAGTATACAAAAATCATCATACCTGAATCATATCATTTGCTATATCTAACTATTGAATATTTCCTTTTCTAATACCCTGTAATATCTGGTCAAAATCTATCAACTATTAATCAGTGAAATCTGTTACTTATAATTCTTAGAATGTTTTCCTGCATATTTCTATCTACATTTAGATCTCCATTACCATCTTTATTCCACTGTCCTTCATAATCAAGAGCATCTGCATTCTCATTCCTCTATTCCTCTATTATTTGATTGATTTTCACTTGTCTTTGTCTTTTTCCTTCTACTTTTCTCTACTCTTGAGTTGTTCTTTGTTAGTAACTGACTTAAGACCTTAGCCTAGGGTTTAGACCAAGGAGCTCTTTAGGGTTAGAAGAGAACTCAATGGAGTTCTCACTTGATTCTCCTATACTATTTATACATTTCCTAGCTATTTGTTTGTTGTGAGAGCCCCAAGAAGGAAATAGTTTCCCATGCATTTGAATATTTGATCTACAACATCAAGATGCACAATGGGGTCAAGATATAAATAGTGTGGGAACTTAAGTAAGCAAACCACGTGACCAGAGTCATATGACCACAGAACATTCTGGAAAGACTTGTGACTGTAGGACTTTAGGGTACAGCCACTTATAAAGTAGTATAAGTAGTAGCTCAATCCAACAAAGAACTCTATTGAGTTCTTCCTAAACATCCACCTAGGGTGATTACTAAGAGCCATCACAGCCCTTCGATAACATTGTTCCTATTTATAATATAGGTCCTTTTCCCATGTCCATCAGTTGTTCCTGATCTTTTCTCTCATATCACTTGTCATTTCTTCCCATTAGCTGATCCTGTCCATTACTGTTGTCATAGTTGCATTGACTTATAGTACTCTTAGTAATTGCTTAGCAAGTTGGTGTCTGTGCAAATCAAGTATAGCATTCTTAAGGTTTTGTAGAACATATACAGGGTATTATATTCCAGAAATATGATAATTATGTAATTTATTTCTCCTAATAATTCTCCTAAAATTAATAATAGTAGAATAGCATAGTAGACTACTCTCCTCCTATTCTAGACTTCCTATAAGTACTGTGTAGTTACAGTATAATTCCTTAGTCTATAAATTAACATCATTTGGTCCTAATCCTATCCTTATCCATTTCTATCCCTGTCCTGTATCCCTAGGACCTCTACTCTGTTGACTTACCCTTATTCCAAAATAAGCAACTAACTTCACAACCGGAGACCAGGGTACAACACATAAGTTGAAGCCAAGGTCATTCATCAAAAGTTGTACTCTGCTCCTATGTTTTGTCCTATTCACCAGAGCCTACTTTCTTAGGTTTTCCACCATTGCTAAGTACTATCTATTCTCCAAAGTAGTACCATACATTTATTCAGGAGTTATAAATCTATTTATAACTCCTTTACTCTGTCATCCACATCCTGTATTTAACACAGGGATCAAGTGGAATTTAGTTTTTCTTCTTCTTCTTCCTCTATTTAAGACAGGAGCAACAGGTTGCTAATCTCTCTGTGCTTATTTCTCAGCTCTCCTAGCTTGGCATTCTTCTTCAACAGGATCCATTTCTCACAATTGTCTTACTGTACACTTATAGCTACTCTAAGAATAAAGGTATACTATTGCCCCTAAGAAGAAGACCCCTACTCTCTTAATGAGCAGTTGTCAATCCTGTGCATATAAGGATCATAATGGACCCCTAGCACCAAATTTATAATAGAAGAGTTTACAGGTATACTGTAGCACTGCTCAAGAAAACAGTTCTTCTAAGAGAAAAGACCTGAGCTTAGTCACACACTCCAAGCTTTATACCACAGTTGTAGAGTACTGTCCCCTTTACACCTAGGGCCTGATTTCCAATCAAGGTATATAGAGAATAGAGAGGTATAAGAGAGTAAAGAGGAGAGCAGAGAAGGATAGGAAATAGTAATTATAATTTGAGAGAGTAAACTCAATAATGAGCTGGCATTATTTGTACATATTATGTTCCTCTCACATATTTATTTGGGTTAAATTATGAAAAAAGAAGGGTTGGCATGATTGAATATGCCATCAAAATTTGCAAAATAAGAAGAGAAAAGAGAAAGGGAATCACCATTTTTTTTAGATTTTACTGAATTTATTTGAATTTAATGGAATTTAATGGAATTTTTCAAGAGAGTGCATGAAAAAATCTGCTTGGTCAGTTCTAAGTTAGCTGCCATCATCCCATATGAGGTTTTCATCTGGGCCTCTAGCCCATCCAGAACTCTCTACTAATTCTGTGTTATTAAGTTTGTGCTAAAGTCAGTCCACTATGCTCCCTTTCTACAACAGTCTGTGTAACAGTAAGTAGTGTTGTTGATCAGGTCGCTTTGCTTCCTTCCAACAACAATCTGTGATACAGTGAGCAATATTGTATATCAGGTCACTCTGCTCCCTTCCTATAATAGAGAGGCCACAGTCAGCTTGCTTTGTCCACTGCCTGTTCCAATTTTATTCCAATTTATCCTAATTTATTTGAATTTTGTAGAATTTATTAAGTGAATTTTGAGTAAAAAGAAAGACCATATGTGTCATGACTTAGCAAAACAGCTAAGTCATTATTTAATATTTCTTTTCCATTCTTTTCTTTATTACTAAGGTAGAGCATGGGAAACATCACATGACAGTCACAGAATGGTCACAGTCACAGTCACAGTCACAGCATATGACAAAAAAGTCAGCTGATGGACATGAGGACTGTGGGAGACAAGGTGCATAGCCACAATAGTAATTGTATAGTATAGCAAATCTAACGAGGACTATAGAGTTCTCTTTGTCAATTGCTAAACAAAGAGCAGTTGGCTTAATTCTGGCTTGGAGTTTAGCTTTCTTATAGTGTGAAGAAATTTGATAACCAATTCTTAGCTAAAACTGACAAATACTTACCTAATTTTTACATAATTAATTTGAAAGTACCATTATCCCACATTTGGTACAGCATATACATACTAGATTATGTGAAGGTTTACAAGTTCGAGAGGGGAAAGTTGATATAGTTCAAAGAAAAAAAAAGAGACCAACAGTTGTTACTTAAGATAAGGTCCTTAACTTGTCTATATATGGAGAAATAAAACTTGTAAGATAACTGTAGTTGCTTAGTAAGTAGTATGAAGAAATGAAGTATGATTCTACAAGATGACTGAAGAATTAATCAATACTAGAGATGAAGGGAAACAACACAAGAGAGGAACATCACTTCTTTTCCTTTAACTACCACTATCTCCTCTCTTCTGGCCATAATAGCTGTTGGGAGGACTACTATACTACCAAACTCCTTATACTAATATTATCATCATTCACCTTCTGATGTTTATTTCTGCCTGTCCTTTGAGGCAGTACCTTTTTCTATCTCATACTAGATATATGAGCATTGTGCTACATGTTCAGTACCTTTGACCTGGTAGAGACTTGTCAAGTCATGAGCCTCTTGGTTCACAGGAAGGAACTTTAAGTAATCACTTTTGCAAATTGTCAGTGAGCCAACTCCTGAGCTGGAATAAAGCCAACTGCTCTTTATCAGTGTTTGACAAAGAGAACTCAATGGAGTCCCCATTAGATTTGCTATACTATATATACAATTACTATTGTGGCTATGCACCTTGTCTCCCACAGTCCTCATGTCCATCAGCTGACTTCTTTGTCATATGCTGTGACTGTGACTGTGACCATTCTGTGACTGTCATGTGATGTTTCCCATGCTCTACCTTAGTAATAAAGAAAAGAATGGAAAAGAAATATTAAATAATGACTTAGCTGTTTTGCCAAGTCATGACACAAATAGGGCAGACTGGGAGGAGAATACTAAGCTCTAGGTATTCTATAAAGCCCTTGGCCTCTGGCCCTTTTCCCTATAGGTCATTCTAAAGTCACATATTAAGACAACTGATGGTTAATAGCCACTTAAGGGTACCCAGCTCTCTGTGACCTACAAGGAAGAGTTTTAGTACTCACTCATAGGTGAGATGTCTTGCTCCCCACCTATACCTTGTTAGGGAGGCAATCCTAGGTAAGCCAACTAGAAGAGACTAGTATAGCATGAACTGTCCTCAGCCCTTTCACATAGAGCTTTGGCTTGTTGTGGAAGTTACCAGTACCTTCCTGAAAGGAGGTCTGACCAGAGTACTAGGAGATGGTGTCTATGATTTTGCATATGATATGGGAGGACTGATTTGATTAGGGCATGAAATATAGAGTAGAAGTAGAGTCAACATGACAAGTACATGTGTTAGAAGCCAGGTCATCTTCTTTTTTTCTATAATTAGTCATTCCTTTCTTTCAGTACCTGCTCTTCTTGGCCTTGTGCTTAGATAGTGTAAGAGATGCATTTACAATATACATCACAGAGTTATAGTCTCTTGACCTGTTTTTAGCTACTATAGTCTGCCTATGTGCTCTGTGTTATAAAAGTATTGATTTTTTAAAAAAAGAAAAAGCATAAGGGAGGAAAAAGGAAAAGAACAGAGAGAAGAAAAAAAGAAAAACATAAGGAAAATGAGACACTTCATCAATCTCTATATAGCCCATCAGCTATCCCTATAAAATTATACCTTAGCTAGTTCTTTATTGAATATTTTCTCTGATAACTTATAGATCTGAGACCCCAGACTCTTAGCCAGCTGGCAAAAAAGAGCAAAAGCTACAACATCAGGAGAAACTGATCCTAACTTTTTTTATTTTATTAATACCAATAAGTTGAAAATTAGTTCTAATCAGGTCAATAAGTTTGATGTTAACATAAGACCATAAAGGACTTAGAGTTCACCCAAGATAGATGTTCAGAAAGAACTCAATAGAGTTCCCTGTTGTATTATGTACACTACTTATACTATTTCTATATGGTCTGTACCCTAAAGTCCCATGATCACATATTTTTCTAGAATGTTCTACAATCACCTGACCTAATCATATGATATAGTTTACTTGAGTTTCCCATGCTATTTATAGTTTGATCCCATCATATGCTTTGAGGTTATGAATCAACTGTTCAAAAGCATAGGAAGTTACTTTCTTTTTGGGGCTTTCATAACATATAATAAGTTTACCTTTCATCTCATTGCCTATTTAATTTTATTGATTTATTGAAATAGTATCTACAATAAGTAATGGATAAGTGACTAATAAGTAATAGGTTAGTAATAGATAGGTTAATGGATAAGTCATCAATAATTGGCTTATTCATATACTCTAAACATTCCTTTTACCATTGCCATTTCCTAGGGCAAGATGACCCCTAGGAGTCATACTCTACCCAACACTTCTCACTAATATTGTTATAATATCACCTATCCACTTTATTTCTCATTGCCCTTTGGGGCAGCACATTTGTGCATTTATACATTGGGGGCATAACTACCACTGCATGTTTCCTTTATACCTACTCTTTACTGAGGCTGGAAGAGAATATCATCTAGGGACTGAACTAATGGCTGGAGGGAATCCACTTTCAAAAAGAATCCTATAAACACTCTGTCACTGAACAATACCCATATGGAAGAGCTCCTTATAGCTTATCACAAGTACACATGTTTCTCTACAAAATCTAGATATCACCTTTGGGAAGTATATTAGGACATGGTAGATACAAAGATGAACTGATTTGAGCTCTCTTTCAGGGTGGAATATCCCTGAGGGAGTTATTAGTACCCTTGAAAAGGGGTTTGACCAGAGTACTTATCTTGGTATCTGTCACCTGATCCCAATGGAATTGTTCTATGACAATTAAGTTCTATGGCAGGGGCTAAAGGCTAGGGTAGGGCAGTAGATATCACAAATAAAAGAGATGGGGAAGTCTTTAGGTAAATAAATGTTTTTGGAAGGCAGATATTTGATAGTAAAGAGTTTATCATTTAATATAGTTTTCTCATTCTTCACTGCCTAGGCTACTAACTATATGTTAGTACTTGGGAGGCATGCTTACAACATATCCTGCAAGATTTGCCACTGTGCCCCCAATTGCTTTCTGCTCATTTGTATTTAGAGTAGTCAGCTTTATAATTGATGATTTTTTTTAAAAAATTATATACTCTAAAGATAAACACTTTATCTATAAGACCTTAGCTGTGACAACTTAGATCTACTCCTTATCTGAGTTGACAAGGAAAACTCTTGTTAGATTAGTGAAGCTACTTATACACACCATAACCCTAGCTAGTATCTTACCCATTCTCATAAACTAAACTAAACTAACTAACTAACTAAAAACTAACTAAAAGAAAAGAAAAGAAAAAAAGAATAAGAATAGTAGAAAAATAATATAATATTTATATTTCTTTTCTTTTCTTTTAGGTTATTACTAAGGTAGAGTGTGGGAAACATCACATGATAGTCACAGAATAGTCACACGTCACAGTCACCATATGTGACAAAGAAGTCAGCTGATGGACATAAGGACTGTGGGAGATAAGACACATAGTCACAATAGTAATTGTATATATAGTATAGCAAATCTAATGGGAACTCTATCGAGTTCTCTTTGTCAATCACTGAACAAAGAGCAGTTGGTTTAATTCTAGCTTAGAGTTTAGCTTTCTTACATTATGACAGATAGCTCAACCAATATTGATTGTCTCAAGACATATTTGGTATCAATTAAAAGGTCTTCTTAAGGGCTTTTGGGTTGTTATGAGTCACCTTGACCATAACAAGCAAAGATGACATGGAAGGGAGTTGAACCACCAATCTCTTAGATAGTTGTAGATTAGGTTAATATAAATGTAGACAAATGGTAAAGGTGTATAAGTAGTTGAGCAATCAATGGACCCCATCAAGTTTTCTTTGCAATTCTCAAGGAACTTTATCACAAATGGTCACTTACTTGATTTGTGATTGAGAAGTAGTTCTTCAAAAAGGCTCAAAAAGTAAAGTTAGACAATGAAAAAAAAGATGTTGTTAAGTCTAAGGTCTAATCCTCAAACTATGAGTCCTTATATACAAGATTGTGATGGTCTGTGTACTAGGACAGACTATCACATGCTACTACCTATTGTTCTACATATGGTAGTGCCTTTGTACTTGAAAATGCCATAACTTAACCATATAGAGGCTGTTCTTTGTTCTAAGAACAGGTAGATAACTGTTTATGGGTAATGTCACAATTGTAATATCATGATGTGTGCACATGGATTAGTCAGCTTACTATTAGTCACTCTGGAACCCTCCAAATTATTTAAGTATTTTAATTCATTGTAATTATCTTAGCTTCATTCTCCCTTGGATAGACTCTACTCTGTTTTAATACTCATTCTTCTCTCCTGTCATAACTTGACAAAACAGCTAAGTCATTATTTATATTTCTTTTCTTTTTTTTTCTTTTTTTTATTGACAGATGTGCAAGAGTTCTTACTAGCTCCAAACTCACTGAAACAATCATGGGAGATGCTAACAGCCATGTTTTCTAAATTAATGTCCTCCTTAAAAACATCAAATCAACACTATGTGCTAAATTCATTTGCCCCTGCCCTGGAGGTGTAAGACTTTAGCCAAGATGACTTAAATCCACTCCAAGTCTGAGTTGACAAGGAGAACTCAATAGAGTTCCCATTTGATTTTCTATACTATATATACAACTACTATTGTGGCTATGCACTTCACCTTCCACAGTCCCTCATGTTACCTGTCATGTGATTACCCTGTCACATCTTTTGTGACTTTGTGATAGTGATATGACTCTTTCCCATGTTTCATCTTTATAGTAGTGATTCAACTAAATAAAAGAAAAAGGAAATTGAAAATGAAAATAGAAAATGACTTAGCCATTTTGCCAAGTCATGACAGAAGGAGTGTCTATCATAACTAACTCCATTTCTAACCCCAGTGACCTCATAATGATAGAAAAGCACTTCAAATCTATTGAAGGTGCTAACAATAGCAAAATTCTTGCCTCTCATCTTTTCCAATCCAAATTTTATCTAAAGATAACTGGTATCCCATATATCTCACCCAATAGTAACAAATTGTCCAGCAAAGAAATTTCTGATTTCATGAGTCATACTAAATTATTTGAAAACATTTCTTTGGTAGCCAAATCTAGGATTATCAAAGCATTTCCCAAGTCCAACATGGCCATTATCTAGTTCGACATCTAGGATGCTTAAAGTGGATCCAAGGCTAAACTACTAATAAACCACCCCTTTAATTTTGGTAGATATATTGCTACATAAGAGCAACAAACATGAACCCAGGTATTCCCCAGTGCCACAACTGCTGGAAATGGGACCATTCAACCTTCTCTTGCAGAGCTCATAGATCCAAGTGTCAGAAATGCAGTGGTCCTCATAAACTTGAACACCACAGAGACTTAGCATGGTGCTGCAAAGCCAATCCTAAACTTGACCCTTCTTGTCTTGAAACTGCATAGGATTTGCTATGCCCCCACTCTTTCAAATGCATTAACTGTAAAGGCAATCACATGGCTAACAACTACAAATGTCCTTTCTGGAGAAATTACTTCAATAGAGAGTGGCATTCCAAGAAAGCTCAAGAGGCCCAGGAAACTAGGACCAATTCAATTCACTTAGCCATAGGTGGTAAGAAACTATGATTAAGGAAAACCTAAAAATTTTTTTGCAGAATATTAGGAAAAACAAAACCCTAACTGATATTATTCTAGAAAACAACAAAAACACCACTGATATTATCTTTATCCAGGAACCTCCTAGATCACTCATTCAACACATTCCTAGCCATTCCAACCCCTCAGGAGACCTCTTCTATGGTACTTCCAATCACCCTAAATAGACATTATTCATCTGTCAAGATATGTCACAAGATAATTACATAAGAGTTGCCACTTATGTCAACAAACACCTCTCAAGAATAATGACTAGACATCATTAACCACTGTAACATTAACATCTTAGCCTTCCACAATGATCAAGATGTCAATTTCATTATCAATATATACTCAGACAGTAACCAAACTGCTCTTTAGTTCCTTAATCAAAACATTGTGAACTTAAACAATACTATTATCATGATAGGTAACTTCAACATAAGGAATAGTGACTGGGATCCAAACTTTCATCACCATTCTAGTCATACTGATGATCTTCTTACTTTAGCTGATAGCTTGGGATTAGAACTATCCCCTCCTTCTAATCCTAGACCAACTAGATTTGCTGACAACCCCTATGACTCTAACTCTGTTATAGATTTAGTATTCCTCTCCCCCAACAACATAGGTTTTGGCTACCACATACTTCACCCTAACATACATAAGCTATCTGATTATGTCCCTCTAACCATAGAAATAGGTATTAAGGAAATTAACATTAACATCAACATATGAACCATTAGCAAAGATAGTAAGAAGAAGAAAAACTTTATTAGTTTGATAACCAATGGTATAATGACCCTCAACACTGCAAACATTAATTTGAAAGAAACCCTAGAAAATATAGTTCAACAAATGGCCATTGTCTTTGGTAACACATAGAGCACTTACTCCAAAATGAAACAAATTACAAAATATTCCAAAGAATGGTGGTCTCCAGATTGCATGACCAGTCTAAACAAGTATCGAGTCTCATGCGACATCCAACATTGGAAAGAATTCAAGACAAATATTTGTATAGCTAAGAGGAACTTCTTGAACAAAAAGATATACAAAATTGTCTCTTCAAACAAAAGACCTTGGGATCTAATGAACTGGGTCAGGAAAAAGTCTATACCTACTATCGAGTCTATTTCATATGAAAATTGACCTTCCAATACCCTTCCAGTTTTCTTAGTGAAATCCCTCAAGCAGACTTGATAGAATAGCCTCCTTTTTCCAAGCAAGAATTCAGAGATGCTATAGCTAAGTACTCATCTTTATTGGCTCGATCACATATCTTGGAGGCACCTTAAGTCTTTGATAGCTAATGAAAGATATTTAGAAAAATTCATACACATTGCTAATGCATGTATAAACCTAGAATATTGGCTGTCATACTTTAAGTCTGCCAACACTATAATTATCCCCAAACCAAATAAGGACTCATACAACTTCCCAAAGTCCTTTTGCCCCATTGTCCTGCTAAACACTGCTGGAAAACTTATCAAGAAAGTTATTAGCACTCAACTATAATTCCAAATATCAGCCAATAGATTCCTGGACTCTCATTAATTTGGAGAAATACAACAATGCTCCACTATTGATGCAGGGTTATATCTTACCTACATTATTCAAGCAAGGTGGCTTAAACAGTACCATACTAGCATCATAGCATTTGACACTACACAATTCTTTCCATCTTTGAATCATGATTTTCTCTCTCTATGCCTTACAAAAGCTGGTCTTAATACTAACATTATAGGATTCTTCAACAGTTATCATTCCAACTGCTCTACTATGTACTCATGGAATAATTTCTCCTCACTGTCTTTCAATACCAACATAGGAGTGGGCTAAGGCTTAGCTCTCTCACTCCACTATTTATTTGGCTCCAATCATTAAAACATTCAAAAAAAGAATAAAAACCTTGGAAATATAAATCTCAACTGATATTTTGTCTTTTGTGGACAATGGTCTTTTAATTTCTCAAGAGAAGAGTTATTTGCTTTCTTTCTCTTTTTTGCTTTGTAGTTATAACATTATGTCAAAAATCCTCCTTGACACAGGTCTTGTTATGAAGCATAACAAAACCAAATTGTTTCATTTTACACAAGCTCGACATTCTCCTAACCCTTCCATTGACTCGTCTTCTGTAGGAGGTCCCATCATTTCTTCTAAGTCAATATGGCATTACCTGGGCTTTTACTTTGATTGAAAGCTCAACTTCAACTACCACACACACTTTTATGCTATAAAGTGTATGTCTACCCTCAATGCCATGAAAATGCCAGGAAACTTCTCAAGAGGTCTCCTTCCTATTCAGAAGTGCCTGCTATACAGAATGTGCATCTTGCCAATGGCCCTATATGGATTCCAGCTTTGGTTCTTCAAAGGTGCTCCTATCTTCAAAAACATCAACAAACTAAAGAAAATGCAAAGATGGGCAGCCCTCTAGATTACTGGCACATTTCACACATCACCCTCTGAAGGTATCAAAGCCATTGCTGGTCTTATTCCCATCACCTCACATCTTTGGAAACTAAATGGTAGACACCACTTACGATACACATCCATTCCCTCCTCTTATGCTATCAACTCATTACTCAATTCTCAACATGCTAAGAATCAATCTCTGCACAAAGTAGCCACTTCCAAACTCACTGTCAAACAGCAAGCAAATCTCAAAAGCCCTATCAAAGACGTCAACAAATACCTTAATAGTGTTTATAAATGCTTCAATCCTCTAAACCCTCTTTTCTCTCCTAGTTCAAGATTAGTCAATCATTTCCCTGGTAGAATTAGTTTTCACTCTCCTCTTTCTTCTTCTGAGGATGATTTATTTTCTCACCTTCAAAACCTTAACAATTCTTTCTTTTCTTCTCAAACTTCCCATAACAGCATAGCTATCATCACAGATGAGATAGTGACTGTAACAATAAGGAAATTCCATTTGATGTTGCAAAGGCTATGATATAGAATGTAGTACAGAGACCTGAACTCAACTACCTTCAAGGAAATTCATGTATATTCAACATTATTACAATAGTAGCTAATTCTAACATAGAAGGAATGGTCAATGAATAGTCTTTTTCTATGTCTAGCAGCATTGAGGCAAAGCGTGACTATGTGACAGGTCTAGACGACTTGACAGGTGAGATGACACTGAACTGTCAGGTGACTTGACATCCCAATTCAAGTGGCAACTTGACTTCTAAATCTGCCGTGTCAATGTTTTACTTTATTAATTTGTTATTATATTTCTGTTAGTTTAAGAAGCGTTAATAGAGGCATTAAAAAATCTCACATTGCCACAGCAGTTGCTCATATCTGGTCCAACAACTCTGTCATCAAACAACTACAGATCCAAGCCATCAATGTTACATCAATTGAAGCTAAACTAATGGCTATCCACATTGGTTTTATTCCTGCCATGGAAATTGACAATATTCACAATATCACTGTCATCACTAACTCCATTGCTGCTGCTAGCAAAGTTCTCAAATCTAAAGTTGATTCTCTCCAGAATTTGGTCATACTGTCATGACTTGGCAAAACAGCTAAGTCAATATTCATATTTCTTTTCTTTTTCTTTTTCTTTTTCTTTAGATTATTACTAAGGTGAAGTGTGGGAAATATCACATGACAGTCACAGAATCACAAAGGTGTGACATTGGTCACAGAATGGTCATGTCACACATAGCCACAAGTCACAGTCCCAGCATATGACAAAAAAGTCAGCTAATGGATATGAGGACTGTGGGAGACAAGGTGCATAGCCACAATAGTAATTGTATATATAGTGTAGCAAATCTAACGGGGACTCTATCAAGTTCTCTTTGTCAAACGCTGAACAAAGAGACAGTTGGCTTAATTTCAGTCATCGGAGTTTGGATACTAATACATACCTTTGGCCTCTGCTATCAAATCATATCTATCTAGAGACAACAGAAACAGAATACATTTCTGGTATTGCCCAAGTAAAGCCAAATGGCCCAGACACCAACTTGTCGATGACCAAGTCAAAGCTAACACAAATGCTCTAGGATTCCCCTGCAAAAACTCATATCTCTTCAGTAGAAAAAAAGAATGCAATGATATTCTACACAAATGGCAATCAACCTTTGCAAATAGCCTCAAGAAGGGCCATATTTTCTAATGTTCAAGGATAAAGACCAATGAGTTGTCAAACCAACATATGCCAAAGGTGGCTCATAGCTCCCTATCATAGGGTTTACCAACTCTCTATGTGCCTGCTTCACATGTGCAACCACAGACCATGCCCCTATTGGAGAATATAGACAAAGATTCTTCTCCAACCTTTCCACTAGCTACCCATGTGGCAAAGCCAATGTTCAGACTCGAGAACATATTGTCATGGAGTATGACCTCCATGATCCATTTACATGCCCTTATAACAATATCATCAATAGTTTTGTTCACTTCCTTGCAGACAATTCTGGTGTTAGTAAGCCAACTCCTGAGCTGGAATAAAGCTAACTGCTCTTTATCAGCATTTGACAAGGAGAACTCGATAGAGTTCCTGTTAGATTTGCTACATATACAATTACTATCATGGCTATATACCTTGTTTCCCATAGCCCTCATGTTACTGATCAGCTAACTTCTTTGTTACATGCTATGACTGTAACTATAACTCCATGTGATGTGACATTTTGTGACTCTGTGACTATCACATGATATCTTTTTCTTTTTTTATTTTTATTTTTAAATCAACAATTTATTACACAGGGTGCATAGGCAGGCTGTGGCAAGTACAGAGTACCTACTTAAATAAGAAAAGAGAAACAGAAAGACAAATATAGAAAAGAGAAATGCAAAAAAGAGAAAATGAGATAGTAAAGGCTGCACTTTTATCCTGAAGAGTTACTATAAAGCCTGAAATATATTTAGGCCTAAAATTAACCAAATTTCACAAATTCACACCCCAAAAGGCAGGACTAAGATAGAATCACCTGCTAGGCAGCAGGGAAGACACAGAGAACTTCACCACCAAAAGCTAACTACCTAACTACATAGTAGTATACCCAGGGACATAAGGTCGCCACCAACAGGCCAATCACTTGAGAACCAGTGGAGTCGAGCCCATGGCCCCACGACATCATAGCCAAGAAAAGCAGCTTAGTCAGGGAAAGGAAGCCTCATGTAGAAAAGTCCAAAGAGACACCCATCAAAGGAATAGGACTATTATAAATTTTATTTAGTTATATCTCTATCAATTCTTCAATGATTCTCATGGTCTCAATGGCTATGGAAAGCCCTCAAAAAGACCTTTTGATTGATGCCAGTCATATCTCAAGGTAATCAATATTAGCCAAGACATTAAGTAGATCAACTAGTAACCACTATGTTACTATTTATTAAATTGCTAATATCTCAGAAACTGCCACAATCAATACTTCAGTTCTAGGCTCAACAGAAGCCTTCTTCATTATGCTCAGAATAAGCCTAGAATAACCTCAAGTCAATTAATATTAGTGGAGAAATGAAGGCCTCAATGTTTGCATATAGACTTTATTAATTACCCATAAATAGTCATCTGTCCTTTTCTTAGAACAAAGGATAGCCTCCATATGGTTAAGTTATCACTATATTAAGCACAAAGGCACTACCATATGTAGAACAATAGGTAATAGCATGTGATGATCTGTCCTAGTACACAGACCATCACAATCCTGTATATAAGGACTTCCTATCTGAGAATTAGACCTCAGACTTAACAACATCTTTTGTTACTTGTCTAACTTCACATTTTTGAACTCTTTAAAGTATCAAAGCACCCATCACAAATAGTAAGTGACCATTTGTGATAAGGACCGGTGGCCTGGCAGGAGATGAGAATAGCTACAACATCACTCAATCAGTGATAGCTAAGGATAGGAGCACATCAAAACTAATCCACTATGATCAGAAATAAAGGAGTAACAAAGAGCCTTAGGAAGCAGTGGAAACAACTCCCAAAACTCCCTAGGCAAGAAAGAAAAGAGTCAGGTCCTGAGTTGCTGAGATAAGCCAAAGAGAGGGGACAATTGCCATGGGATCAGTGGTAGGAAACCTAGTAACTTGGTAAGGGCAGAATGAACCTAGCAAAACTAATAGGAAATAATCAAGAAAAAACAAGGAGATGTGGGATTCCCTATCACTACTGGAACAATCATTGTAATAATAGATTATGACTGGGTTTATTATTTTCTCTATATTTCTTTTGTATTTCTCTAAACATATAAAAAACCCCACTTAGTAGAAAGAGGGCAAGCAATCTTAGTCACCTCTTTTCTCTATTTGGGTTTTCAAAAGTGGAAATCTATTTTTAGAGTGATCAGATCAGTGATTAAGTTGCTTCAACTCAAGACTGAGTCAAACCAAAGAGACTATAGAACAAGTGACTTAGCCATAGGAGCAATGTCATAGGAGCTCTAAAACAGAGTTTAGTATTGCTAGGAAGTCAAGTTATACAGGGAGGATTCAAAGTCACATATCTGATCACATAGTCAAGAGTACTACTGTGAGGATAGTCTGACCACATAGCCAGAGAGTGCTACTGTGAGGATAACTTTGAAACAGGGCATTAAGGTGATACCAGGCAGGTAGAACTTAGGCACAGGGCCAAGACAATAGTTTAGAATTAAGTTTCAAGTTTCAAATATCACTGCTACCATGGTACATCAACAGAACTTTAATTTCACAACTTCTTTTTACCTTCAACTTCTGAATTCATTTTCCCATGAATTTGCATGAGGAACACTGTGCTGATACACAGTGTCAACTAGGGTGCTTTCCTTAGGAGATCACATATTATATCTTTATTTAAACTTTTATCTTCACTACTACTTAGACAGTAGTTGGGAAAACTTCTATTTAAAAAGAAAACAGGAAAACTTCTAGCAAACAACAGCCTCTTCATTGTACTGCAATAGGACCTTAGCCATTATCAAAGCTGAATGCACCAGAGTTATCTGCAAGGAAGTGGACAAAGCTGTTGATGATGATGTTGCATGGTCAAGTAGAGGGGTTATGTCTGTTGCATTTCATGACAATGTGTTCACAAGTTTGGACCTTAGCTTTACTGCAAGGGCAACTGGTAAGGAGGTGAGGGAAGAATCTCTGTCTATATTCTCTAATGGGGAGTGTATCTAGTAGTCATGCAAGTGAAGCAGGCATATAATAAGTTGGTAAACTCTATGACAGGAAGCCACGAGCTACCTTTGGCATATGTAGGTTTGATGACAATCTGTTTTTTGTTAGGGATACATGTGTTTGCTTTGACTTGCTCATTAACAAGTTTGTATTTAGGCCATTTGGTTTTACTGGGACAATACCAGAAGTGTATTTTATTCTTGCCATCTTTGCTGAAGAAGGACTTGATTGCAGAGGCTAATGGGATAACCATGTTCTGGAGAGAATCAACTTTAGACTCTAGGATTTTTCTTCCTGCCACAATAGAGTTAGTAATGATGATAATGTCATGGATATTATCTATTTGCATAGCAGGGATAAGTCTAGTGCGAATAGCTATGAGTTTGGCCTTGAGGGCTGTGACATTTATGGAGTTAACTTGTAATTCTTTTATGACCACATTATCAGACCAGATATGAGCAACTGCTATGGTGACATGTGATTTTTTGACTCCTCCATCAGCAATGACTGCAGCACTGTTGGGCAATACTTGGGAAGTCCTGAAGGCATGATTGAGACTTTGAAGGTACTGGTAAAGGTCCTCATTAGATGAAGAAAAAGGTGAATAGAAACTAATTCTACTAGAGAAATGATTGACTACCCTTGAACCAGGAGAAAAGAGGGAGTGGAGAGAGTTGAAACAGATCCTGACACTATTGAGACATTCATTGATATCTTTGATAGGGCTTTTTAGCTTCACTTGTTGTTTTGTGGTAGGCTTGGAGATAGCAACTTTATAAGGTGGTTGGTTTTTAGCATGCAGTGAGTCAAGAAGCAAATTGATAGTGTGCAAGGGAAGAATGGAGGCATATTATAGATGATATCTGCCATTGAGCTTGCATAAGTGTAGCATGATGGAAATGAGGCCTGCAATAACCTCAATACTTTTAGATGGTAAAGTTCAGAAAGCATCTGTAATCTAGAGGGCTGCTCTTCACTGCATTTTCTTTAATTCAGTTATGTTTTTGATAGTAGGAGCGTCTTTGAAGAACTACAGTTGGAATCCATACAGGGCGATGGGCAGGACACAAGTCCTGTATAGGAGTCATTTTTGGATAGGGAGGAGACCTCATGAGGAGTTCCCAAGCATCTTTATGGCGCTGTTACGCCGTACAAAACTTTAGGCAAATTAAGTGACATTCTGCACCTTAATAACAGGAATAACCAGCTCGAGAGACGAGCTCGGCCCCCCAGAAACGCTCCTCTAGACACCTAGTCATGGACTTGAGCATCTAGCTCAAGTAGCAGGGTAGTGGCTGTGACCACCACTACATATGCTTGCCCAGGCGCCCCGTATCGGATACCTAATGGATCTCCCTTCTAGAAGTGCTCTTGAGGGCGGAAATGAACTTAGGACAGACTACGCGATCTGAATGACATCATGCTGTAGCCGCCGGAGGTCCTATTTAAAGAACAGTTATGATCAGATGCAGGCCATCATCACTGATGGCTAATTATAACAAGATCAAGAGAGTCGTACCATCGTGAAGTCGCCTCGTACTGGCAGTAGGAGGAAACCAGAAGGTAGAAGAGTGAGAAGTGCATCACAGAGGTAGGAGGAAGGACTGGGAAGCTGAGAAGAGAAGTAGTAAGGAGATTAGATGAAGAGAACGCGTGCGAGAATG
>Ga0153968_1000010_pt1 | contig 25072 bp, 39 predicted proteins | sample TSGA052MetaG_FD_104729 | JGI IMG/M metagenome (GOLD analysis project Ga0153968, IMG submission 104729) | Attine ant fungus gardens microbial communities from Georgia, USA - TSGA052 MetaG | ecosystem: Host-associated > Fungi > Mycelium > Unclassified | place: USA: Georgia, George L Smith State... | reverse complement strand
TGTAGAACAATAGGTAGTAGCATGTGATGATCTGTCCTAGTGCACAGACCATCACTTTTCTGTATATAAGGATTCATAGTCTGAGAATTAGACCTCAGACTTAACAACATCTTTTGTCACTTGCCTAACTTCGCATTTTTGAACTCTTTAAAGTATCAAAGCATCCATCACAAATAGTAAGTGACCATTTGTGATACTTCTGCTACCATCACTAAGTACCATCTCCTGAACTCCTAGCATGTTATCGCTAAGTTGTGAGGACTCAAGGACCACCCAAGATGGATGTTTAGGAAAAACTCGATAGAGTTCTTTGTTAAATTACTTAACTACTTATACAATCCTACAGTGGCTATGCTACTACTAGTTCACAATTATATGTCCTTCTGGAATGTTCTATGATCACATGTCCTTGTTATGTGATATGATTGCCTAAGTTCCCATGCTATTTATAGCTTGATCTGTTGTATGTCTTGATGTTGCTGATCAAGTTTTCAAATGCATGGGAAACTATTTCCTTTTTGGGACTCTCATAATATGGCCCCCCCTTCAAGTTTTCTTGTTCCAAGGAATTTTTCCATCAACTTTAGTTTTCATCCCATCTTTTTTCCCTCTCTCTTTTGTACCTTTTTCTTCCCTATCTGTATAGTGATTTTGCTGTAAATTCCCTAGGTAATTCCCAGCTAAATTCCTTCTCTTCTTCTTCCTGCTCCTGTCACCTAAGTTCTTCTGCCTCTTCCCCATACTCCTTCTCAAACTCTTCTACCAGCTCTTTTGCATTCTCCAAATTCTCCCTGCTTTTCCAAGTATCTCCTTCTATTGTATAACCCTTTCATCTTACTAAGAACTTCTCCTTCCTCTGTACTATTCTTTTGTTTAAGATTTTCTCCACTTTGAATTCTTCTTCCCCCTCAATTATGACTGGTTTTGGTGGTGTTTTCTTCTGTCCCTCTACCTGTGGTTTATAGAGTTGTACTCTACTTATGTTTACTACAGGGTGTATTCTAATAGACTTAGGTAGTTCTAATTCTATTACGTTACTAGAGACAATCCTCTTGACTTTATAAAAGTCCACAAAATGCTCTGTCAACTTCTCCAATCTCCTCTCTTTCATCTGCCATTTCAGGTCTTCCGTACTCAACAGTACTAAGTCCCCTACTCTGTATTCTTCTCTCTTTCCTCGTTTCCTGTCTGCAAACTTCTTTATCTCTTCTTGTGCTTTCCCTAGTGCTGCTTTTGCTTCCTTCTGTATTTTTTTTATTTTCTCCATGAATTTTCCTGCTGCTTTGTACTTTCTTTTCCTTTTTTCTTCAAATCCCATCCTCGGGTCTTGGCCGTAATTTGCTTTGAATAGCAATATTTTTGTTGCTGTGTGAATCTTGTTGTTGTATGCAAATTCCGCTATTCCTAGCCAATCTGGCCACTGCTCTTGTCTATGATTGATAAAAACCCTTAGATACTGCTCTAACTCCTGGTTCAGTCTTTCTGTCTGCCCATCTGTTTGAGGGTGATAGGCTATCGAAAGCTTCATTTGAATCCCCAGCAAGTTATTCAACTCCTTTATCATTCCCGCCACAAACTGCACCCCTCTATCTGATATGATACTTTGTGGAAGTCCATGTAACTTCCATATGTGATCTTGAAACAATTTTACAAGACCTTCTACCAACATTTTTTCTATAGTTGCTATGAAATGTGCCATTTTGCTAAAGCGGTCGCATACTACTAAAATCATGTCATATCCCTGAGCTAATGGTAGCTTTGTAATGAAGTCAGCTGAGATATGACTTCATGGCTTCTCTGGGATTGCATTGGGCATCAGCTTTCCCGCTAGTGCTTTGCTTCAATTCTTGTATCTCTGACAAGCATTGCATCCATCCATGTATTTCTCCACTTCCTTCGTCACTCCTGGCCACCAATAGTTTCTGGCGACTAGTTCTGTCATCTTCCACCTTCCTCTGTGCCCTTCTACTGGGGTGTCATGATGTAATTGTATGATTTCCACCCTGAGTCCCCCTTCTGGCACATAGATCCTTCTCTCTTTCATGACTATTCTATCCTCTATCTCCTATTCTTCATCTCTTAATGTTTTTATCCCTGCCTTTTTCAGTTCCTCTACTGCTTTCACTACCTTTTTGTCCCCTTCCTGCACCTTCCTTATCCTTTCTTTTAGATTCCCTTCTTCTACTATTGTTTTCACTCCCCTGACCTACTCTGGTCTTATTAGCATTCGATCTTTATTATCTCTCTCCACCCCTTCTTGCCAATCTGGTCTCCTACTTAGTTCATCTGCCTTCCCCATGCTTTTTCCTAGAACATGCTTCAGAGCAAAGTTAAATTGCAAGAGGTATAAAGCCCATCATGCTTGTCGTCAGTTCAACTTCTGGCTCATTATAAAATACTGGAGGTTTTTATGGTCTATCCAGATTTTGAATTCCAGTTTCGCTCCCTTCAAGTAGTGTCTCCATGCTTTGAGACACCTAATAACTGCCAACATTTCTTTGTTGTGAATTTTGTAATTTTGTTCTATAGCATTTAACAACTTATGTAAGGGGACAACCCTGAGATCGCTTAGATAACCTGGTAGGGTTCGCATCAGCTAGCATTCCCATGGATCCTCGGAGTCCGTGGTCTATAGTTTCTTTCCCTCTAGTTCGGGTTTCCATCATAGTACTACATAGCTATATCTGGTAGTGTAGTTATTATTATCCTGATATCAGTGTCCATAGCGACTGGTGCACAGACCAGGCTAGTCTAGTATAAGTAGCTAGTGACATACGGTAGAATACCTTATCTCAACAATGATTGAAGCTCCTGGGCTATTCATTGCTTCTGCTTAAGACACCTGCTTTACTATACTACAGTGTGACTGGGTGCCTCACCAAGCATGCCCCTTACAACTTAGAGATGAAGGCTACTAGCCTCCACTTTCCATCTTTGCATTTTGTCAATAACACCCCTCCTGTTGCATAATCTGAGGCGTCTGCCTCTACCTTCATCTCTCTGTCAATGTCTGGAATTGCTAGGACTAGTTCTGTTGTGAACATCTCCTTAAATTTCCTGAATGCTTTCTCCTGCTCCTTTTTCTATTTCCACTTCTGTTCTTTTCTGACCAGTACATGCAGTAGTGCAGCTATCTTGGCAAAGTCCTTTATGAACCTTCTATAGTAGTTGGCTAATCCCAAGAATTTTTGCACCTCTTTGACGTTTCTGGGTACTGGCCAGTTTAACACTCCTTCTACTTTCTCTTTCTGCATCTCAACTCCTCTTGGACCAATTACTACTCCCAGAAATTCTACCTCTCTCACTTTCTATTTACACTTTTCTGGTTTCACAAATAGGTCATTCTCTTCCAGCCTTCTTAATACTTCTTTTACCAACTCGTCATGTCCCTCCTCTGTATCTGTGGCTACCAAGATGTCATTAATGAAAGTTATGGTGTCCCCTTGATTTATGAGGTCCCAAAATAAGTTGTTCATCATGTTTGGAACATGGCAGAGGAGTTTGTCAACCCAAAATACATAACTGTGGGTTTGTATACTCTAATGTGCGTTGTGAACGCTGCCTTCCATTTGTCTCCCTCCTTGATTCTGACATTGTTGTAACCTCATCTCAGATTCAGCTTCATAAACACCTTCCTCTTTCCCACCCCATCTAGTATGTCTACTATAAGAGGGAGTGGGTACCTGTTCTTTATCGTCTACTGGTTTATGTGGTAATAGTCTTGCACTATTCTTCATGTTCTATCTTTCTTTGCTACAAAGTGTACTGGCGATGTTTGGGGTGATTTAGAAGGTCAGATATACCCCTTTCTCAATTGGTCTTTCACAAATGCTTGTACTTTCTCTCTTTCTTCCCTCAACAAGGAGTACACTTTCCACTTTTTCGGCGTAAAACCTTCTTTTAGTTCTATTGCGTGATCCCAGGCCTTTTACACTGGCATTCTTTCTGACTCTCTCTTTCCAAACACCTTTTTCCACTTCCAAAATCTCCTGGGTACTATCTTTCTTAGCACCTCTTTGTCTTTATCTTTCTCTACTTTCTTCACCTCCTTTCTTTTCCCTTCTTGCTTTCTTTTCCCACATATGGGTGGGCATTGCATCATCTTTACTTCTCCTTTCTCCTAATCTATTTTTGGGTTATGGGTGGTCAACCATGGTATCCCCAATATAACCTCTATCTTTCCCAAGTTACATATGTCTATCCTCACTCTCTCTATGTGTCCCTTAAAAAACATGTTGCACTCTACTTGGTGCGTTATTGCTCCTCCTACATTTACCATCCCATCCACATTTTTTACTAGTAGGGGGTTCTTTAGCTTCTCCATCTTAAACCCCTTTTCCTTTGCAAAGGTTGTATTCATGAATAGACCTGTTGCTCCACTATCTAGCAATGCTTTCACCACTACTCTCTTATGGCTTTCTAACTTCTCCAATCCTACTTTCATCCACACTTCTCTTAGCAGCTGTAATGTGCACTGTTATGAACATCGAGTGGGACTACAGTTATTATCAGCCTTGGTCTGATAATGAATGGCTAGTAGACAAAATGATAGCAATGCGAGAAGAAGCGTTGATGGTACAGAACGAGGACATTACTATGCAGTAATGCATAGAATGTTGAAGCATCCTAGGAGACAATGGACTCATGGTATGGACAGGACTCTTCGGAGAAACCTTGGACTATTTCCTTCTTTATCTTTGGACTCGTGCTAAATGGGACAACATTGGACTAACCCATTATTAGACACTGACTCATCTCTGACTCACTTGTCACTTAACTAGTCACTCTTAGTTACAAGTAGTGTTACCACATTGTAACGATTGTTACATCCCTAGTTAGGATAAATACAGACCAGAAAGAGAAGGGAACGGCAAGTTCTCTCTTTCTGTATTCCCTTTGTAAAATTCTTACTCTGAGGAATCGGTACTCTTACTTGTCTTAGGACAACCTCAAGAGTGCTACTCAAAGTCTTGTTGACGTCTCTCCTCTGATATAACTTCACTGAAAACCTTAACCGGATCCTCTAGCGAGGAGTATGAAGATATCAAGTGTTAGATATAAGCTTCAAGTTGAAATATATATTCAACTGTGAGGTTTAGAGTCTTAACATGTGCTGCACATCTCTTGCTCTCTTAGTGTTTTTGAAGAAATTTAATTTATTGCCCAGTTTTTCTGGGTGCAGTACACTGTATACATTATTGGAGGCTAGTTAAGAGCTCACTGTCCTCCATTTTCTTTTGCCGACTCTTACAGCCCTTCTACTATCCTTGCTTTCCTCTTTTCCCAGCAATTTCTGGCCATATGACCAAATCCTCCACAGTAATAACACTTTCTATCTCCTCCGCTTCTCCTATCAACATCTATTGTGTTTGGGTCTTTTTGTGGACCTGTTGTCATGCTGCAAACATATTTTCTGTGGAGATATAACAGATGAGGCACTCATACTTTGGTTTTTCACTTTTGAGTCCACTCCAGAGTTCTCTTATGAGCCCCAGGAATAGTCCAGAACAAGGAACTTATATTCCTAGAAAACAGTTCTATAACTATTATATGCTAGAGTAGCATATTCCAGAAAGGAGCGATACTGATGGACCAGTATTAGATTTCTCAGAGGCAAATCATCAAGGGTTGAAGTCCTAGGATTCAGGAGTTTTGGAGTATCTTTGCAATGCAATATACTTTCAATCTAGAGTAAACACAGGCTAATGAGATATTAACTTACAAATCAAAAAGTCTATCAGTGACATGTGATCCCATCACTATTGGGCTCACCCAAGTTGTGGACATTCCCTGGACGGACTACTACCTCAAATACCTTTGCATCTGATGAAATCAGTTTCTAGGTTGTGTTTGGAATAGAAAGTAGCCAGTTAGAAGGATAGAGGAGGTTGATAGAGAGTGGCACATGGGAGTGGAGCAAGATCACATAGGTGTGTCTGATGGATATGGAGGACAGGGGGGTGATATCTGTCATGTCCATATGGCAATGTCAAGGAGGAGAGATGTGAGGGAGGCCAGTAGGATGAAGAGTTTTCTTTTTTTTCTTCTTGTAATTGAGTCCTGGGGTTTGTAAGATCATAATATATTTCTCAGAGTGGAAATTGATAGGCAGTGCCTCCTTGGCCCTTGCCTTCATCTCAGAAGCTCTTGAGGTTGTAAATGTGATTCTCTTGAGTATATAAGGGGTGATCTTGGTGAGAGGTTAAGTTGGTAAAGTTTTACACTCTATACCCCTACTCTTTCTAGAGACCAGAAGCAGTGGTCGCTTGGACAACCTTCTACAAGGTAGCAGGCTTGAAAAGCCTAGCTGGCCATTGACTCAGACTATATCGCACCTGTAAGATTTAGTATGGGGGTGCAGCTGAGGGCTTGGTTGAGTGTGGTAAGGCCTAGGAGTGGTTTACTAACTGCCATGATAGTGAGCTTGTTATGGTGTGTAAAGGTAGACACCTTAGGGACACTATATGGACAAGATCTAGATTGAGGCCACTATCATTTCATCTATACTTAGATTCTAAATAAGCTGCGTATTCATTTTTTAATTTCTTTTTGATATCCCCACTTCCTCCTTCTCTCCATGAATCATTTAGCATGCAATTGGGGACTGTCACTGCCCATTTTTACTTGCTAGTCACAGTTAAAATTCCTTTTGCCCTTTTCACTGTTTGATACCCCCTTCTATTTCTTCCTTCTTTGTTCCCTACTCCTGTATATTAGACTACTGCCCTCTAGGTTATTTGTCCTCCTCTTTCTCCATATGATTCCCCCCCAAAACCTCCCCTTGGCTGCACATTTCCCTTTGGGCATGCTACATTTCTCCCCAATATCCTTTCCTCTGCCCTACTCTGCCTCTGATTTCTGTCTAACCTGACTGCTCTTTCTTGCTACTCTCCTATGGTGGTCAGTGGTTCCTCTGCTTTGGCCAGTTTTCTCCTGATGGCCCCATTCAACCCCTTCTTGAATTCTTCAATGAGGGGTCTTCCTTCATAGCCGCTCCCCCTGGCGACTTTTTTGAACTCCTGTACATATTCATCACACATTCTCCCCCCCTGCTCTATTGTCCTCAGCTGCTCTATCTTCCTTTCTTCTTCTGATGTCTCCCCAAAGTTGTTTCTGATCTTGGTGAACAACTGTTCTGCTGACTCTACTTTTGACTCTCCTTTGACCAGTTTGTCTAACAGATTATCCTTCCATGCCTCTGCCACTCCTCCCTGTACATATGACAACACCCAGGCCACCTGGGTTGTTGCCATCTCCTCCGTCATCTTTATTCTGATATACAAGCGAGCCACATTGATAAATATGCTTACTTCTTCCATCTTCCTACTAAACATTTGAGGTCTTGCGACCTTTACTCAGCTCCCCTACTGTTGGAGGAGCATTGTACTAACCTGCTGTTGCAGGGTAGCAATCATGGCAAAGAGTTGCTCTTTGCAAGTTGGTGGTGGTGGTTGGTAGGGGGCAGGTGCCTAAGAGGGTTCCCTCTGTTGCTGTTGGCAGGACATTTTGTATGGTGGTGGTGATGGTGATTGAGAAGGGGATGATTCGGTCTCGTATTCTAACTCTTGATCCAGGGCGACCTTGGCTAAGGCTATGTCTAACAGGGAGCATAATCTTCTCTTGTCTAGACTCCTACTGCCTTACTGACTACTGTCCTACTCAAAAGGTAAACAATTGCCCCTAAAAAGGGGACCCCTAAGCTAAGTGGCCTTTTAAAAGTAACCGCCAATCTCCTGCATGTACCACTCACAATGGAGTGCAGCATGGAGCTTATACAGAGAAAAAGATAACTAGCAGGCTTAATTAACAGGTCAGGACTTGAACAAAATACCTAGACTTAGTGTTTAGTCTCCTCCCTCAGTCTCTCCTGACTGAGAAGTCTTCTTTACGACTGGGGCCCACCTTCCAAAATGCTTGTGAGCACTGTGCTCACTAGCAAAGATAATAGTGAGTGAGTGGGATAGGGGTACTGGCTCGCAGCGCTGGTATTAAGCCAACTGCGCATGAAGCTAGTATGAGCAGGGTTTGAGGTGAACAGTACTCAAGAGTGGTATCGAGTTCTTTTGTTATTGCTAAGTCGTGAGGACTCAAGGACTACCCAAGATAGATGTTTAGAAAGAACTCGATGGAGTTCTTTATTGAATTACTCAACTACTTCTACAATCCTACTGTGGCTATGCTATTACTAGTCCACAATTACATGTCCTTCTGGAATGTTCTATGATCACATGACCTTGTTATGTGATATGATTATTTAAGTTCCCATGCTATTTATAGCTTAATCTGTTGTATGTCTTGATATTGCTGATCAAGTTTTCAAATGCATGGGAAACTATTTCCTTTTTGGGGCTCTCATAACATAGCAACAATTCAGTACTCCTGAAATATGCAACCACATATGCAACAGCAGATTGAGGCCCAGCACATGAGCTGAGGTCAAGGTTGTTTTGCACATTTGTTGTCAACTCCTTTCCACTCCAGAGTTGTCAGAGAGCCAAACTCCATGCCAGAATTAAGCCAACTGCTCTTTGTTCAGTGTTTGACAAAGAGAACTCAATAGAGTTCCTGTTAGATTTACTACACTATTTATATATGTTTAGTAACCCTAACCCTGCTACAATGTCCCATGCTTCCCTCTGAGTCATTTTACTTCTTGTGTGTCCATCAATATAACAAATTAAAAGAAAAGAAAAAGAAAAGAATATTCAATAATCAAAAGAAAAGAAAAGAAAAGAAAAAGAATATAAATAATGACTTAGCCATTTTGCCAAGTCATGACAAGAGTAATTCCACTCCACTCCAGGTCGCTCCATCCTGTTCCACACATTCCCTTGACAGAATCTACACTTTGTTAGTACCCCTATTCAATTTTGATCTCATATGTTTCTGTTAGATCTACTTATACCATTGAGTTGGTTTCCTTATGTGCAATTATAAAAAGATAGTTAGCCCATGCTGTGGTAGGTCTTTGACATAGTAAATCTCAGTAGATTGATGACTGAGGTGCAATGTGATGGAACAACATATATAAGTCCCTGGATCACACAACTGTTGTGGTTCTAGTATAGTGATGATGTCAGCTTTAGATTCTTCCTACTACTGCAATAGTATAATCACAACATTCCACCTCAACAGGGTCAAGAGAAAGAGAAAGAGACAGTGACTTGGATTGAACCCTTACAACAAGACTGGTGTGATGGACTGAACATCTCAATAGAACAATGGTGTATGAGCATTGCATGATGCATCACTCATTGATGGACATTGTTATATCCTACTCACCCTCTCATAGCTACTGATGAGGGTAAAGTGTTATGTTGTTGCAAGGACAACAGCATCCATCTTTTGTTGGCTGCTGACCCAGGATAAGTATCAAGTGGGAGTTTATAGAGATAAAGACTTTTTACTCATAATATTCCTTCTTTTTTTACTGCCTCCCTTTTCTGATGTAGGGACTTCTTAAATACAAAATAGCTATGGGAACTATTATTAACAAAGGATAAAAATTTGGGGACCCTTCCAGTCATCAAAATCTACTAGAACATTGGAACAGTCCTCATTGCATAGTAGATTCTACCAGTTAGTCTAGTCAGATTGAGTCACTAGAATCAAAAGGTGAGTTGAGAAAATTTGGTTGAGGAGAACACTTCTCAGCAGTAGCAAATGTCTGATCTCTACAGTGGTATATATTGAATACATTTTCTGCTCTGTTTGATCTGTTCCCTTTCCAGGTGCATCTTTGGCTACACACTAGCTCTTGAGTGAATTTGATCAAGAATCTCAAGGGCTAGAGTAGCTGATGTCAATAGTGTCCTCATAGGAATTAATATGTTGGTACTGAAGAGTCTATTGGTTCTGTGTCTTCGAGCAATTTGGAACAAGGATTTTATTTGTGAGAGAGCTAAAGATATGTGTCAATGAACTCAATATATTGATTTTTGGTTGAATTCTAGTCACACTAATTGCATATTTCATGACAGTATGTATGTTTTGTAGAACTTGATTACTGATTGATAGAGATGACTGATGGTTTGAAATTAGCTGAGGCCCTAGTAGGCTTTGAAGACAGTACAATACTTGACCCACCAACTGATTTTTTTTCAGACCGGGATGTCTCTGATAATAGTTGGTATATATGTTGAATCAGTTTTCAGAGTTCTGCTCCTTCTCCATGGTTGCTGGCTGAATACAACACATATCTTTGATATATACAACAGTGTTGGAAGTTCCTTTAAGTATGTGTTCTAACATATTTTGTTTTCTAACTTGCACATTTATTCTCACACAATAATGAATTGTCAAGGCAACAATAACAGCAGTCAAAGTCCTCTTGACCTTAATCAAGTTTACCACAGTATACAAAACACAGACAGTTTCTGGTGAACTTTGTCATTCATACCATGAGTCAAAAACTAGAAATTATTAATCTTACTGATTGCCTATCTATTCAGTATCTTGGATAAGCTCAGACTAGAAAACAAGTGGGCTAGGGCTCATTTTTTTTTCAAGTCCTCTTATGTCTGTGAACTACTTCTTTCCAAAACTCATCTGATCTTATTTGCAATATACCCCCCCTAGTATGTTGTTACTGTTGCTAGTCTTTCCCATACTGACCCTGATTATGAGTGCCCAATACTTCATTTACCCCTTCATTGTAAGCTTAAATTCTTCTTCCTTGCACTTATATCATCACTGCTGATTTGTGTGTTGTTCAGGTGTTGCAGTTGATACTCAATTAACTAGAAGCAGATTGTCCTTTGGACAAAAGTATGGATTCTATGACAATGGAACCCCTCATTTTCTATTATGTAGAGTCCAATAGGGACAGTGAAGCAGATATTTCACCAGTTGATAGAGGAGCTACTTACCTGGGTGAAGAGATACATGAAGAGGCAAGATGATAGATGGGACATCTGGTGTTGTTCATCCCAGTAGATGATGTTGTATGTAGATGGTATACTAATTATTGTTTTGTATATTCATCTTCTACTACATAATTAGCTGTGATGAATTGAGCAAGAAAGTTGATGTCAAGAAATCAGAGACATCAGATGAGGTACACGACATGATCCTGGATGTCAATGACCCAAGGAATCTGCTCGAGTGAACAAATAAAACACTACTTACATATTTGAGAATGAAACAAAAATGGAAATTAACACCATTGATGATTCATGGACTTTGGATATTGTGTTTTATACATTTTTGTCTTTGTTTTACAAACAGAAGAGCTCAAGTCACAAAATATTCTTTGAGACCTCCAAACTTGTTTCTGTGCAGTAATTACCTGTTCTTTGGCTTCATCAGCAAGAGCTTGAGCATCTGTTTCTTTTTCTTTGAATAAAAAAGGTCAACCTACCTTTGTCTAAGAATGCTGATGTAGATTTGCTTTTGGAAAGGTACTATTGCAAACAATGGAAGTGATATTGGTTGAAAATTGTCATTGACACAGAGCTGGAGTTCCTTCTTCAAAGAAAACCAGATCTGATACTTTATAACTGTACTTTGATTAGATAAAATAGCTCCATGCCTAGTGACAGGATCAGGTGTTTGAACTTTGTTAGTACCCCTGTTCAATTTTGATCTTGTATGTTTCCATTGAACCTGCCTTTTTGAAACTATACTGCTGGATAGTTGGTTTCTTCATGTGCAATTCTAGAAAGATAGTTAGTCCATAGGATCAAGAGAGAATAACTTGGGTTGAATCATGAAAAGACTGGACACCTCAATTCTGACAAAGTATGACATCATCTAAATTATTTGTCTTGTCATCATTCTATTCATTGCTCTTGCTCTGCTCAGTGAATATAGTACTTAAAGAACTCAGATATAAACAATTTGGTTAGTCGTTTCTGTCTGGACCTTGGTCCAGTCTTTCGCATTTGAGGACTTACCTGCGTATTTGCTGTGAAATTCTGAATAATGGTATAGAGCATAATGTGACACATTATTCATTTATGGGTATTTTTATATCCAAATCACCCTCCAGTAACTGCTCTCATTGATCTTTTCTGTTAATTGAATTTTCAAAAGTGTGATATGATTTTCTACTTCACATGAAGAAGCATCAGAAAATCATCTAGGTTTTTCCTATATCTGTTCCAGGAAGCGACAATTCTCGATGAGCAGGCTCAAAGAAACCAGGCATAGTGTCGCCTCAACCAAGGTCATCCTTCTCCTCCTCCTCTGACAGTGCTTGAGTAACGATGCATGGACTGTGATCTTGGTCATTTTATCTCTCACTGCGTTGCATGCTTGAGCGACTTGTAGCAGTAGTAGCAACAAAGTAGCAAAACTCATTGGCAGCCCTTATATTAGTGAAAGCACTATGCCACTTTGCTCTAGGACTCCAGTTGTGAGGTCGAGGGAGAGATTGACATGGGATGGTGGGCCAGTGGTGGTGGTGGTAGTGGTAGAGGTAAATTAAGAGTTGTACAAAGTCTTCTGGGAGATAGGATAGTATAGTGTATTGAGAGTGGTGAGACGTCAGATCAAGGACTTGGCTTGGTCAAAAACAGGGTCCCAGTATAGACTCTGAAATTTGATTGTGGAGTCAGCATTTTCCTGGGCGAGAATGGTGGTGTTATCAGCATAAGAAGGGAGATAGCCACTGAGGAGAATGCAGGTGATGATGGTTATATACACAGAGAGTAATGAGCTTGCCTTTTATGTGTGTATGCATGTAGAAGTTGTGGTAGAGATGTTGGAACAATATATTCCATTGCAAACCAGTAAGCACAAATGACATTATTAACTTTATATATCAAAAAAAGAAACATTCTAGAAGGTTCTTCAACTTTCAACCAGATCATGTATCATAAGTCAACGCGACTATGACGATAGATCAGGTGGCAAACAGGATCAGTCAATCAGGTGATGGACAGATGAATAAGAGAGATGATGAAGGAGAATAGGCGACATAGGAGAAATGATCAGGAACGACTGATTGACATGAGAAAGAGATGTGATGGTGAGAACAAGGGACTTGTAATAGTAATAAGGACAAATAGTTACAATATGTATAAATAGATAGACAAAATCAAGCGAGAACTCCATCAAGTTCTCTTCTAATCCTGAAGAGAACAGTTGGCTTAATTCTAGCTTTAGTCAGTTGCTGACAAAAGAACTCAATAACCATATCCTGAGCTTAGTCCTTCTTGGACCTTGCTCACTAATCTCTTTGATCATCATTGACTCTTGACCAGTGATCATTGTGATCACCAGTCCTATCCATACATAGCCAGGCTCTTGGCTTAAGGAGACTTCTCAGTCAGTTAGAGACTGAGGAAGGAGACTAGGCACTAAGTCTGAGTGCTCTGTTTGAGTCCTGACCTTGTGATTAGACGTTGATAGTTTACTACTTCTCTGTATAAACCTTATGCTGTGGTCTATTGTGACTGGTACATGCAAAGGATTGACGGTTACTTGTTAGAAGGCCATCTAGCTTTATGGATCCTCTCCTTGAGGTGATAGTGTAACCCTAGTATTAGGGTAGTAGTCAGTAAGGCAGTAGGTATCTGGCTGGGTAAAGTTCTTGCGCCCTAGCAGACGTAAAGTAATTAGCAAGAATCAATATTATCTCTGTACCCTTTGAGATGTTAACACAATGTCTCAACAACAATACAATAACCTCATGAGCATCATGCTCAAAGAAAAGCAAGCCCTTGCTAAATTAAGGGCAGAATTAGAAGGACACTGGGGGAAGATGTATTTTGAGTGCAAAAAGTTTGGGCATCTGGCCCAAAATTGTAGGAACAAGAAGGAAGAAGAGAAGAGGGGGACAATTCCCCAAAATAAGTTTAAAGTGTTGAGTAGTCGAGTCATGCAGTGTGGAGTAGAAGAGAGAGTAGTAAGGAGGATATCAGTAGAAGTTGAATGCTATAAGTGTGGAGAGAAGGGGCACAAATGCAGAGAGTGTCTGCTGTGGGGAAATAAGGTAAAAAGGGTGGCATGCCCTAACAAGGGAAAAGCACACCAAAGGCTGGTGCACCCAGAAATGGGAAATGTGCAGGAAATAAAGTTGAGGAGAGTTGAGAAAGAGAGAGCGACGTGCCCTACACAGGGAAAGGCACAGCAAGAGGAGTGGAAGAAGAGTTTATGGGAGGTGTTGAGGAAGAAAGCGGAGTAGTACTGTGGACTAACAGTACCCCTAGATGCAAAGTTATGGGAGCTGGGATGGCGCAGTCAAGGAGCCATTGTCATGTATTTGAAATGCCCAAGATGTGGCAAAGGAGGATGCTATGTGGAAGATGATCAGGGACAAGGAGTAGTCCCATACTAGAAGAGAGAGAAGATGAGTTGGTGTGGATATAAGGAAAAAAGGGAGCAGAGTGGTGCGCAAGCAGGAGACTCAAAAAGTGCAGCAAAGATTGAGAAAGCAGTGTGGCCCAGTGAGGCAAAGGCGCAGCCAGGCGACGCACCCACAGAGAGAAAAGGTACAGCAACAGGGGAAGAAAAGCAAAGGGACATCAGGAGAACGTTCAAAATGCTCAGAGAAGTATGGCTCAATATTGGAGTCGAGAAAATGGACTCTCACAAAGGAGTCACAGTCAAAGTGCTCTTGGACAGTGGCACAACTGGAGTTTTTATGAACAGAAAAATGGCAGAGAGAAACAGTTTTAAATTAGAGAAGTTAGAAAGACTACTAATAGTCAAGAATGTGGATGGAACTGTGAAAAGTGGAGGAGCCATTATGCACCAGATAGAGTGCAATGTCTATTATAAAGGATACATGGAAAGGATAAGGATAGACGTCTGCAGTCTAGGAAAAACAGACATGATATTGGATATACCATGGTTATAGGCACATAACCCAGAAATAAATTGGGAGATAGGGGAAGTTAAAATGACAAGATACCCTGCAATATGTGGAAGAAAGAAAGAAAAGAAAGAGAAAGGGAAAATAAGGAGGAAAGTTAGAAGTATAGAAAAGGCAGATGAGGAAGAATGGAAATATACTATGAAAAAAAAGTTCGACAAGGAGATCGAGCTAGACAGAGAGAAAGTTAGAAAGATGGTGCTACAAAATTTCCACAGGTGGCTTAAAGTCTTTGAAAAAGTAGAGTCAGAGAGGATGCCAGTTAGAAAACCTTGGGATCATGCGATTAACCTAAGGAAGATTTTGTACCGAAGAAAAGGAGGATGTATATGATGTCAAGACAAGAAAAAGAGGAAGTTAGAGAATTTGTGGAGGAGCAATTGCAAAAAGGGTACATTAGACCCTCGAAGTTGTCACAGACTTCACCAGTATTTTTCATTGGAAAAAAGAATGGAAAGAAAAGGATGGTACAAGATTACCAGTATCTTAACAAGGGAACGATCAAGGATAATTATCCCTTGCCTTTAATTTCAGACTTAATAGACACCATGGGTACAAAAAAGGTATTTACAAAGATGGATTTATGTTGGGGGTACAATAATGTACAAATCAAAGAGAGAGATGAGTGGAAGGCAGTGTTTACTATGCATATGGGGACATTTGAACCCACAGTGATGTTTTTTGGTCTCACAAATTCACCAGCCACGTTCTAGGCCATGATGAATGACATATTGAGAGATCTCATCAATACTGAGGAGGTAGCAGTCTTCATGGATGACATCTTAGTAGGGACAGTAGATGAGAGAAGGCACAACAAAATAGTAGAAGAAATACTGAGGAGAATGGAAGCAAATGACCTATACATAAATCCTGAGAAATGTGTATGGAAGGTCAGAGAAGTAGACTTCCTTGGATTAGTTATGGGGAGCGAAGGAATTAAGATGCAGAAAGATAAGGTAGTAGGAGTCCTAAATTGGCCGATGCCAAAAACAGTTAAAGAAGTACAGAAGTTTTTGGGATTAGTAAATTACTATAGGCAGTTCATAAAAGACTTTGCCAAAATAGCTAAACTGCTACATAAGTTAGTCAAAAAGAACGAGAAATAGATTTAGGGAAGAGAACAGGAAGAAGTGTTTAGAAAGCTAAAACAGGTGTTTACAACAAGACCAATTTTAGTAGCACCAGACCTGGACAAAGAAATGAGAGTGGAAGCAGATGTGTCAGAATATGTAACAGAAGGAGTATTATCAATAAAGTATGAGGACGAAAGGTGGAGGCCAGTGGCCTTTATTCCCAAGTCATTAAATAAAGCAGAAAGAAATTACAAAATTCACAACAGGGAAATGTTGGCAATAGTCAGATGCTTAGACAAGTGGAGGCACTTACTAAAGGAAGCACAGAACAGATTTGAGATTTGGAGCAATCACAAGAATCTTAAATATTTTATGGGAAGTCAGAAGCTAAATCGATGACAAGTGAGATGGGCACTGTTCCTATCTAGATTTGATTTCCTATTAAAACATGTGCCAGGCAGTAGTATGGGATGAGCCGATAGTCTAAGCAGGCGTCCAGATTGGCAGAAGGGAGTTGAAAGAGACAACGAGGATAGAGTGTTATTAAAGAAAGAATAGTTGGAAGTGAGGGTAATGTAAGTCACAGAAGTAGTAATAGAAGGGATTGATCTCATGGAGAAGATCAGAAAGTCAGAAGCAAAAGATGACAAAGTTATAAAAGCAGTGGAAGAAATGAAAAAGGCCAGGGTAAAAATGTTGAGAGATGAAGAGTGGAGAGAAGAAAATGGACTTATGCTTAGGGACAGAAAGGTATATGTTCCCAGAGACGAGAAGTTGAGAGCAGAAGTAATCCAGCTACATCACGATACGCCAGTAAGAGGACATAGGGGCAATGGAAAACGATAGATTTGGTGACAAGGAATTTCTGGTGGCCAGGGGTCACTAAAGAAGTAAAGAAGTACGTAGAAGGATGCGATGCATACCAAAGAAATAAGAATCGAACAGAGGCACCTGCAGGAAAATTAATGCCCAACACAGTACCAGAGAAATTCTGGACGCATATCTCAGCAGATTTTATTACGAAACTACCATTAGCATAGGGATTCGATAGTATACTGGTAGTATGTAATAGGATGACTAAGATGGTGCATTTTGTACCAACTACAGAAAAAACTTCAGCAGAAGAAGTGGCGAGATTGTTCCAAGATAACATCTGGAAGTTACACAGCTGTCCAGAAAGCATTATTACGGATAGAGGGGCACAATTTGCAGCAGGGATAATGAGAGAGTTGAATCAAATGCTGGGAATAGATACAAAACTGTCGACAGCATACTACCCACAGATGGATGGACAGATGGAGAGGATGAACCAAGATCTCAAACAATATTTACGAATGTTCATCGACTATTGTCAGGAACAGTGACTGGACTGGTTAGTGATGGCAGAATTTGCATACAGCAATAAAGTGCAAACTAGTACAAAAATATCTCTGTTCAGAGCAAACAATGGACAGGATCCACATATGGGATTCGAGATGAGAAAGAAGGGGAAGTTTGAAAAGGCAGAAGAATTTGCGACAAGAATGAAGGAAGTGCACGAGGAGGTGGAAGCAGCATTGAAAAGAAGCCAGGAAGAGATGAGGAAATATGCAGATAGAAGAAGAAGTGAAGCAGAGGAATACTGTGTAGGGGATTGGGTGCTTCTGAGCATGAAAGATCTAAAATACCAAATGAAAGGAAGACAATCGGAAAAATTGACAGAATATTTTGTGGGCCCTTATCAAGTAAAAGGGATTATTTTGACAAACACAATTGAGCTGGATTTACCAAACAGTATTAAAATACATCCAGTAGTAAACGTCAGTAGAGTACAAAGGTACAAAGATCAAGTAGAGGGTCAGAAAAAAGAGAAACTAGAACCAGTAGTAATTGAAGGAGAGGAGGAATACGAGGTTAAGAAAATATTGAATAAAAAGAAGTTCAGAGGGAAGGATAGATATTTGGTATGATAAAAGGGTTATACAGCAGAGGAAGATACCTGGGAACTGAGGGAGAACTTGGGAAATGCGGAAGACTTAGTTAGAGAGTTCAAGGAAGAATACGGAGAAGACATCGGGTGATCAAGAGGAAGAATCGCCAAAGAAGGGATTAGGGGAGAACTGCCAGGAAGATATATGGCAAAAATGTTATACAGATGGGATGACAAGAGGTTTGATCAGGAATATTGGGGAAGGCTAGAAAGAAATTGGAACAAATGGAAGGGAAAAGAGAAACAACGGTTGAAAAGAATCAATAAGAAAGAGAAAGAAGAAGAAATTGTCAAAGATAAAATAGAAGAATGGAATGAAGAAGACGAGATGGGAGATATTAGAGATCCATATGATGAGTTGTAAGAATTTTTTGGAACAAAAAATCTTAAGAGGGGGGTACTGTCATAAGTCAATGTGACTATGATGATAGATCAGGTGGCAGACAGGATCAGTCAATCAGGTGATGGACAGATGGATAAGAGAGATGATGAAGAATGACAGGCAACGTGGGAGAAATGATCAGGAACAACTGATTAACATGAGAAAGAGATATTATGGTGAAAACAAGGGACTTGTAATAGTAATAAGGACAAATAGTTACAATATGTATAAATAGATAGACAAAATCAAGCGAGAACTCCATCAAGTTCTCTTCTAATCCTGAAGAGAGCAGTTGGCTTAATTCTAGCTCTAGTCAGTTGCTGACATCATGATATCGACTTGATATTCCAACAAAAGTGATCATACTGTCCATTGGATGTCCACAGGCTTTCCATTGTTGCCAGTGTTTTTGATGACTTTGGGGACAACATAGTTGAAAGAGAGGGTGAGAAATGTGAGTTGCTTGTCGAAAGAATAGAGGAGTTTAGCTCTGTGAAAAGATGAGCAAAAAGTGGGTAAAAAGGATAGAGAACTCACATGCCAAAGTAGACAATGACAATGACACTGTCTGGGTCTGTTAAGTAGGTGACGAGAGGAAGGGAAAGAAAGGAAAACATACTTGAGGGCAATGCTGTGGTGGAGGTAGTCAATGGGATCAAGGACAGAGTGCATGATGTTCACAGCATCATGCTCAGTAAACAAGGACAAAGTCAAAGAGCTCTCCACCAGTGGCACATTAGGGTTAGGGTTATTCCCTTTAGTATTGACAAGACAAAAGGTCATTACTGTGCTATCAATATAGAACAGGACAGCACTCTTGGCTGCTGAAAAATTAATTCAGGTCTAAGGCCTAGAGAAGTCATGAGAAAAAAAGAGCCTCATGCCGTGGTGGCTGTGTTGTGTGTAGGCAGGTACTTCAAGGAGGTCTCATCAGAGAAAAAGTGATTATTGCAAATCAATGTTACAACCAAGGTATGCTGTTTCTCTATTGTTCTCAAAGTGATAGCTGAAGCATTTTCAAGTTATTGTTGTTACATTGATGCTATATGATTTTATCTATCATATCCCTCAACAGGTAAGGCTTTCCATTTGTAAGAAACCATTTCACATATCTCTTTCTCCTAGGTTTAGTATCTTTACGGGCATGTTTCCCATTCTACAGTCAACTATTGTCACTCATATATTAAATCTCAGGAGAAAGTGGTCAAAACTATATGTCATCTATTTTTCTATTTTGATAATCAACTGGATAGGCATAATGTAAGTGTGACTCTCTTACTTTATTGAATAAGACAACTCATCCAAATTTTCAGATTGAGTTCATATAGTATAAGGAAATTATCTGACATAAATCAAGTACATATTTATAACAACTTCACCAGGTAACAATAAAGTCTGGGTATTGAAATCAGTAAGACATTACTCTAAATTCAGTTTTGAAATCTTTGCTAACTAGGATGTTTTAGTGGTATAGATCAAATCTATTTGCTGTCTGCTCTGACATACTCCTTTGCTAGGTGTATATTTGGTTTTTCACTAGCTTTCAAGTAAGTTCCATTATGACTTTTAAGGACTAGAGTATCTGATGTCAATAGACTCTACACAACATTGAATACATTAGTAGTGAAGATTTTGCTGGTGCTGTGCCTTTGAGCAATTTGGAATAAGAGTTTTACTGGTGAGAGGGCTAGAAGCATGTGCCCATGGACTTGTTATATTGACTTTTTTGAACCCTAGTCTGTCATGACTTGACAAAATGGCTAAGTCATTATTTATATTTCTTTATTGGACTTATTACTAAGGATGGAGCATGGGAAAGAGATTATGTGACTTTGTCACAATGTCACAAATGGTCACATCAATGGTATCACAGTCACAACATATCACATGATGAAAGTAACATGAGAACTATGGGAGTCCAGTGCATAGCCACTATAGTAAAATATATAAGTAGTGTAGAAAATCTAATAGAGACTCTATCGAGTTCTCTTTGTCAATTACTGAACAAAGAGCAGTTGGTTTCATTCTGGCTTGGAGTTAAGCTACCTGACATAGTCACATTAATTCTATATCTTATTACAGCAGGTATGTTCTGAGAATTTGATTTTTGATTGATAGAGATAACTGATAGTTAACGTTAGCTGAGGTCCTGGTAGGCTTCCAAGACAGCAGGATACTTAACCCACCCACTGATCATATTTTTCAGTCTGCAATTTCTGTGGTAATAGTTGATACATATGACAGTGCAGTATCCATAGTGCAACTTCCTCTCCATAGTTGCTGGGGGAGTGCAACACATCTTGATAATATTTATGACAGTATTTCCAGTGCCTTTCAGTATGTGCTCTAGTACATCTCGCTTTGCTAACTTGCATATTTATTCTCACACAAAAAAAAATTACAAGGACAACAGCAACCACAATCAAAGTACTCTTGACCTTTATTAGGTTCACCATGACATACAAAACACAAATGGTTTTTGGTGATAGAATATATGCTCGTTTTTCTCACATGAAAACCTCGACCCATTTATTGTATGTGTTATCGCTAAGTTGTGAAGACTCAAGGACCACCCAAGATAGATGTTTAGGAAGAACTCAATAGAGTTCTTTGTTGGATTTGACTACCTACTTATACTACTTTACAAGTGGCTGTACACTAATAGTCCATGATCACATGTTCTTCTAGAGTATTCTTTGATCACATGCCCTTGTCATGTGATGTAATTACTTAAGTTCCCATACTATTTGACTTCATTGTATGACTTGATATTGTCAATCAAGTTTTCAAATGCATGGGAAACTCTTTCCTTTTTGGGGCTCTCATAACATGGCTCTCTCTTCAAGATTCCATCGATTCCAATTCTCGTCCCATCTCTTCTCTCTCTTTTTTTTTTGTATCTCTTTCTCCCCCATCCATATAGTAATTTTGCCATAAACTCCCTAGGCAATTTTCAGCTAAATTCTTTTTCTTCTTCTTCCAGCTCCTGTTGCCTAAGTTCTTCTACCTCTTCCCCATACTCTCTCTCAAACTCTTCTACCAACTCTTTCGTGTTCTTTAGATTTTCCCTACTTTCCCATGTATCTCCTTCTGCTATATACCCCTTCCATCATACCAAGAACTTCTCCTTTCCTGCACTATTCTTTTATTCAGAATTTTCTCTACTTCAAATTCCTCTTCTCCTTCAATAATGACTGGTTTTGGTGGTATCTTCTTTTGTCCCTCTACCTATGGTTTATAGAGTCATACTCTACTTACATTTACTATAGGATATATTCTAATAGATGTAGGTAAATCTAATTCTACCACATTACTAGAGACAATTCCCTTGACTTTGTAGGGACCCACAAAACGCTCTGTTAGTTTCTCTGACCTCCTTCTTTTCATCTGCCATTTCAAGTCCTTCATACTTAATAGTACTAAGTCCCCTACTTTGTATTCCTCTCCCTTCTCTCATTTTCTGTCTGCAAACTTCCTCATCTCCTTCTGTGCTTTCCCTAGCACTGCTTTTGCCTCCTCCTGGATTCTCTTTATTTTTTCCACAAACTTTCCTGCTACTTCGTACTTCTCTCTTCTTCTCTCCTCAAATCCCATCCTTGGGTTTTGTCTGTAATTTACTTTAAACAGCAAGTTTTTTGTTACTGTATGAATTTTGTTATTGTAAGCAAATTTCGCTGTTCCTAGCCAATCTGGCCACTGTTCTTGTCTATGGTTAATAAAGACCCTCAGGTACTGCTCCAACTTCTGATTTATCCTCTCCATCTGCCCATCTGTTTGTGGGTAATAGGCCATTGAAAGTTTTGCTTGGATTTCCAGTAAGTTGTTCAACTCCTTCATCATTCCCACTGCAAACTGTACCCCTCTATCTGATATGATACTTTCTGGAAGCCCATACAGCTTTCATACATGATCTTGAAACAATTTGGTGAGTCCTTCTGCCGATGTTTTTTCTGTTGTTGCTATAAAGTGCGCTATTTTACTAAAACAATTGCACACTACTAGGATGATGTCATATCCCTGAGCTAATGGCAGCTTAGTGATGAAGTCTACTGAAATATGACTCCATGGTTTCTCTGGGATCACATTAGGTATTAATTTGCCCACTAGTACCTTGCTTTGATTCTTGTATCTTTGACAAGCATTGCATCCATCTACATATTTCCCCACTTCCATCATTACTCCTGGCCACCAATAGTTTCTAGTAACCAGTTCTGTTGTTTTTCACCTTCCTCCATGCCCTTCTACTGGGGTGTTGTGGTGTAACTGTATTACTTCCTCTCTGAGTTCCCCTTCTGGTACATATATCCTTCCTTCTTTCATTACTACTCTGTCCTCTATTTCCCACTCTTTGTCTCTCAGCATTTTTACTCCTGCCTTTTTTAGTTCTTCCACTGCTTTCACAACTCTTTCATCTTCTTGTGCCTTCTTTATTTTTTCTCTCAAGTTCCCTTCCTCCACTAATGTCTCTACTCCTCTAACCCACTCAGGTTTTATTAATGTCTAATCTTCATTGTCCTTCTCTACTCCTTCCTGCCAATCTGGCCTCCTACTTAACCCATCCACCTTTTCCATACTTTTCCCTGGAACATATTTCAGAGTAAAGTTGAATCGTGAGAGGTATAGTGCTCATCTTGCTTGTCTTCAATTCAGCTTTTGACTCGTCATAAAGTACTGGAGGTTCTTGTGATCCATCCAGATTTTGAATTCCAGCTTTGCTCTCTCCAAATAGTGCCTTCATGCTTCGAGACACCTGATGACTGCCAATATCTCCTTGTCATGAATTTTGTAGTTTTGCTCTGTAGCATTTAACGACTTAGAAATAAAGGCTACTGGCCTCTACTTGCTATCCTTGCACTTTGCCAACAGCACCCCCATTGCATAGTCTGAAGTGTCCACCTCCACTCTCATCTCTCTATCAATGTCTGGGATTGCTAGGACCAGTTCTGTCATGAACACTTCCTTGAGTTTTCTAAATGCCTTCTCTTGCTCCTTTTTCAATTTCCATTTCTGCTCCTTTCTGACTAACATATGGAGTGGTGTGGCTATCTTGGAAAAGTCTTTTATGAACCTTCTGTAGTAGTTAGCTAAGCCTAAGAACTTTTGCACTTCCTTGACATTTTTGGATGTCAGCCAGTTTAGCACTTCCTCTACTTTCTTCTTCTGCATCTTGACTCCTTTTGGTCCAATTACTACTCCCAGAAATTCTACCTCCCTCACTTTCCATTTACACTTTTCTGGTTTTACAAATAGATCATTCTCCTTCAACCTCAATACTTTCTCTACTAACTCATCGTGCCCTTTCTCCATATCTGTAGCTACTAAGATGTCATCAATGAAGGTCACTGTGTCCCCCTGATTTATAAGGTCTTGAAACAGGTCATTCATCATTGTCTGGAAAGTGGTGGAGGAGTTTGTTAATCTAAAATACATTACTGTGGGTTCGTACGCTCTGATGTGTGTTGTAAACGCTGTCTTCCATTCGTCTCCCTCCTTGATCCTGACATTATTGTAACCCTATCTCAAGTCCAACTTCGTAAGCACCTTCCTCTTCCCTACTCTATCCAGTATGTCTGCAATGAGCAGTAAGAGGTACTCATTTTTTATTATCCACTGATTTATGTGTCAATAGTCCTGGACCATTCTTCACATTCCATCTTTCTTTGCTACAAAGTGTATTGGCAAGGTCTGGGGTAATTTAGAGGGTCAAATGTACCCCTTTCTTAACTGATCTTTTACAAATGTCTGCACCTCCTCTCTTTCCTCTCTTGATAACAAATACACCTTTCCTTTCTTTGGTGTAAATCCTTCCTTCAGTTCTATTGCATGATCCCAGGCCCTCCACACTGGCATCCTTTCTGACTCCCTTTTTCCAAACACCTTTTTCCACTTCCAAAACCTCTTGGGTACCAACTTCTTTAGCATTTCTTCATTCTCGTCTTTCTCTACTTTCTTTACTTCCTTCTTTTTTTTTCCTGCTTTCTTTTTCTACATATGGGTAGACACCTGGTCATCTTTACCTCCCTTTTTTCCCAATCTATCTCTGGGTTATGGGCTGCAAGCCACGGCATCCCCAGTCTTCCCTAGGTTACATATGTCCATTCTAACTCTTTCTACATACCCTTTGAAGAACATGTTGCACTCTACCTGGTACGTTATTGCTCCCCCCATGTTCACCATTCCATCCACATTTTTGACTAACAGGAGTTTTTTCATCTTCTCTATTTTAAACCCCTTTTCTCTTGCAAAGATCATGTCCATGAACAGACCTGTTGCACTGCTGTCTAGCAAGGTCTTTACTGCTACCCCTTCATGACTTTCTATCTTCTCTAATCTCACTTTCAACCAAACTTCTCTTAGTGGCCATAGTGTGTGCCACATGTCTCTTACTCTCTCAGTGGTATTGGAAAAATTTAATTTATTGCCCAGTTTTTCTGGGCACAATACACTGTACAGGTTGGAGGAGACTAGCCAAGAGCTTACTGATCTCCATTTTCTTTTGCTGACTCTTGCAGCGTTTCAATCCTCCTTTCTTCCCTCCACTCTCTTCCTCTTTCCCTGCAATTTCTGGCCATATGGCCCCATTTCCCACATGCATAGCAGGTTCTGTGTTAGGGCACTGGTTCACACACAAGGTGAATGACCCTTAAGCTAATGAGTAGATCCTGAAGCTAGAGTGATATTCAACTGAAGTAGATCTACTACAGCCAACTAGTACTTATACTACTAGACCGCCAGGCACCGTTCTCATGGTACCTGACTAGTGTTCTCACATTGTCCAATATTAGATATACAGGATTACACAAGATGTCAATCATGAGAGAGGAAGGAAG
>Ga0153968_1000008_pt1 | contig 25553 bp, 24 predicted proteins | sample TSGA052MetaG_FD_104729 | JGI IMG/M metagenome (GOLD analysis project Ga0153968, IMG submission 104729) | Attine ant fungus gardens microbial communities from Georgia, USA - TSGA052 MetaG | ecosystem: Host-associated > Fungi > Mycelium > Unclassified | place: USA: Georgia, George L Smith State... | reverse complement strand
TCTATATTCTCTTTTTAATACCTTCATTCTTGATTCATCCCCACAAACTCTTTAGCATGCAATTGGGACCTGGTACCGCATCTCTAGCCTGTGCCAGGCTAATAGTCCCTTTTGCCCCCTTCATCGTGATGAAGTCTGCCAATATATATGTCCAAGGCTTCTCTGGTATTGAGTTTGGCATTAATTTGCCAGCTGGTTGTTCTATGCGATTTTTGTTTCGTTGGCAGGCATCACATCCTTCCACATATCTCTTCACTTCCTTGGTTATTCCTGGCCACCAGAAATTTCTAGTTACCAGTTCTACTGTCTTCTACTGCCCCCCATGCCCTCCTATTGGTGTATCATGGTATAGCCTAATGATTTCTGCCCTTAACTTTTTGTCTTTTGGCACATAGACTTTTCCTTCTTTGTACATGATCCCATCTACTTCTCTTCACTCTTCATCTCTCAGCATCTTTACTCCTGCTCGTTTCATCTTCTCTACCGCCTTTACCACTTCGTCATCCTTTACTTTAGACTTTCTAACTTCCTCTAGTAGATCTACTCCATCTACTATGATCTCTACCACTTCTGTCTTCCTCACTTCTAACCATTCAGGTTTTATCAACTTCTCATCTTCATTATCTCTTTCCACTCCAACTTCCCAGTCTGGTCTCCTGCTCAGACTATCTGCCTTTCCCATCTTACTTTCTGGAACATGTTTCAACGTAAAATCAAATCTAGATAGGTATAGAGTCCATCTCACTTGTCTTCGATTTAACTTTTGAGCTTTCATGAAGTACTCAAGATTTTTGTGATCTGTCCAAATCTCAAATCTCACTGTTGCACCTTCCAGGAAGTGCCTCCATGCCTCTAAGCATCTAACGACTGCTAATATCTCTTTCTCGTGTATCTCATAGTTTCTTTCTGTATCACTAAGAGATTTGGAAATAAAAGCCACTAGTCTCCATTTTTTGTCTGAGCACTTCATCGAGAGTACTCCTCCAGTAGCATAATTTGAGGCATCAGCCTCTACCCTAAATTCCTTGTCTAAGTAGAGTGCTACTAATACTAGTTTTGTTGTGAAAACCTGTTTTAACTCGTCAAATGCCTTCTGCTGAGGCTCCTCCCACTGTCACTTCTCATCTTTCCTTGTCAGCATATTTAATGGCCTTGCTACTCAAGCAAAATCCTTAATGAACCTCCTGTAATAATTTGCGAGGCCTAAGAATTTTCTGACGCCTTTCACAGTTTTTGGCTATGGCCAACTGAGTATTCTATCTATCTTCTCTTTCTCCATTTCTATCCCGTTGGGTCCTATGACTACCCCTAGGAACCCTATCTTCCTCGCTTTCCACACACATTTTTCCGGTTTGACATATAAGTCATTCTCTTCTAACCTCCTCAATATCTCTTCTACTATTTCATCATGTCCTTCCTCCGTTTCTGTCCCCACCAATACATCATCCACAAATGCTGCTACTTTTCCTTCATTTATCAAGTCCCTCAGGATTTCATTCATTATCACTTGAAAGGTTGCTGGCGAATTTGTCATCCTAAAAAACATAACAGTTGGTTCAAAGGAACTGATGTGCATTGTGAACGCTCCTTTCCACTCATTCTCCTCTTTTATTCTGATGTTGTTGAACTCCCACCTAAGATCCATTTTTGTGAACACTTTCTTACTCCCTATGTTGTCGATTAATTCTGTAATTAATGGGAGCAGGTAGTTATTCTTTATCATTTGATCATTCAGGTTGCAATAGTCCATCACCATCCTCTTACTACCATTCTTCTTGCCTACAACGAATACCGGTGACATTTGAGGGGATTTCAATGGTCTGATATACCCTTTTCTCAACTGGTCTTCCACAAAATTCTGGACTTCTTCCCTCTCATTTTTGGATAGAGGATAAATCCTTCTTTTTCTCAGTTTAAACGTCTTCTTGAGATCTATAGCATGATCCCAAATCTTTCTCTTCGGCATTCTCTCTGACTCCACCTTCCCAAATACCTTTCTCCACTTTAGAAACTTCTTCAGGACCATCTCCTCTATTTTCCTGTGGTCCTCTTCTATTTCTTCCTCTCTTCCCCAGTCTTCTTTATCGTCTATCGCCCAGCGGATGATTTTCTCTTCTTCCTCTGTCGCCATTCTTTTAACCTTTTCTCTCTTCTGACTTCTTCCATCACACAAGGACGGGCATCTCGTCATTTTAACTTCCTCTGTTTCCCAGTTTATTTCTGGGTTGTGGGCTGCTAACCACAGCATGCCCAATATCACCTCTGTTTTCCCTAGATCACATATATCCATCCTCATTCTTTCCATGTGGCCTTTGTAGAATATGTTGCACTCTACCTGGTGCATAATAGCCCCTCCACTATTTACAGTTCCATCCATATTTTTGACCATTAATGGCCTTTCTAACTTCTGCAGCTTGAACCCATGCTTAGCTACCATCTGTCTATCCATGAACATCCCCATTGCACCACTGTCCAAGAGTGCTTTGATCATTACGCCTTCATACGTATCTATCTTCTCCACTCCAATATTTAGCCATACCTCTCTCAGCATTTTGAAGGTTCTCCTGACCTCCTTTTGGCTACCCCCCTCTTTTGCTACGCTTTTCCTCTCTATGGGCACACTGCTCTCTCTCTCTTTTGCTACACTTTCCAGTTCTCCTGACCATGCACCGCTTTGCTGCGCCTTTGCCTCTCTGGGCTGCATTGCCTTTTCCTCTCTTGCTGCGCTTCTCGAGTCTCCTGCTTGCATGTCACTCTGCTCCTTTCCTCCTCTGCATCCACACCAACTTATCTTCTCCCTCTTCCAATAGGGGAATACTCCTTGTCCTCGGTTATCCTCCGCATAGCATCCCCCTTTGCCATACCTAGGGCATCTCAAATATGTGACGACGGCCCCTTGACCATGCCATCCCAACTCCCACAACTCTACATCTCGTGGCACTGTTGGCCCACAGTACCACTCTGCTCTCTTTCTCAAATCTTCCCATGAACTCCTCCTCCACTCCTTTTGCTGCACATTTCCCTTTGTAGGGCACACCGCCTTGCTTCCTTCTACTCTCCTCAACCTCCTTTCTCCTTCCTGCACCTTTCCCTTTGTAGGGCACACCGCCTTGCTTCCTTCTACTCTCCTCAACCTCCTTTCTCCTTCCTGCACCTTTCCCTTTGTAGGGCACACTGGCCTCTCCTCCTGCTGTGCCTTTCATGGGCTTACCACATGCACCGCCTTCTCCTCATTCTTCCTCTTTATCCATAGTGGGCACTCCCTACACTTGTGCCCTTCTCCTCTACACTTAAAACATTTCACCCCTACTGTTCTCGCACTCCTCACTACTCTTTCCTCTATGCCACACTACATCACTCTGCTACTTAAGATTTCAAATTTATTTTGGGGCGTTGTTGCCCCTTTTCCTTCCCCCTTTTTGTTCCTGCAATTTCGGGTCAGGTGCCCAGCTCCTGCAGAGCTTCCCCTTTCTTTCTTCTAATTCTACCCTCAGTTTGGCGAGGGCATGTTTCTCTCTGAGCAAGTTGCTCAACAAGGTGTTGTATTGTTCTTGAGATATAATGGTAACATCTCAAGGAGGGGTACGGAGTTAATGGTTTGATCTTACTTAATACTACGTCTGTTGGGGTGCAAGATCTTCACCCAACCAGACACCTACTGTCTTACTAACTACTGCCCTAATAATACTTTGGCTATTACTCCTCAGGGGAGATCCCTAATCTAGGCAGCCCTCTAAAGGTAACTGTCACTCCTCTGCATGTACCAACTCACAATGGAGTCGCAGCATAAGGTTTATACTGAGAAGAAAGATACAAGTATTCTAACAAGCACCACTCAATTTCGAGGTCAGGTCTCGAACACAATACCTGAGCTTGGTACTGTGTCTTCACCTGCAGTCCTTAACTGACTGCAAAGTCCCCTTAAGCCAAGGGCCTGGCTATGTATGGAGGTGGTTACTGATTGTGATGATCAGCGACCGAGAGTTGATAAGAATGAGAGTAAAGTTGAGCAGGGTCCAAGGCGGACAGTGCTCAGAATATGGAATCGAGTTCTAATGTCAGAGTAGCCAACTCCAAAGCCAGAATTAAGCCAACTGCTCCTTTATCAGCGTTTGACAAGGAGAACTCAATAGAGTTCCTGTTGGATTTCCTATACTACTTATACAAATTCCTGACCCTAACCCTACATTTAAAGTCCCGTGCTTCCTTATGAGTCACTTTTATCTTGCGCATCCATCGATAAGAAAAGAAAAGAAAAGAAAAAGAAAAGAATATTAAATAATGACTTAGTCGTTTCGCCAAGTCATGACATGACTGACTTAAGATCTTAATCCTGGGTTAGGATCAAGAGAGCTCTTCAGGGTTAGAAGAGAACTCAATAGAGTTCTCACTTCATTCTACTACACTACTTATATATTCCTGCACTGTTTGTCTCTATTTATTCTACAAGTCCTATCAGTCCAGAGTTCGATTTCAATTCATGTCATGTTTCTTAGTCATGGTTGAGGTGACTCATGACAAGCAATAAGTAACCTAGTAACTCGGCAAGGGCAGAATAGGCCTGGTAAAAACTATAGGAAATAATCAAAGAAAGACAAGAAGGCACAGGATTCTCTATGACTACCAGAACAATCATTGTATTAATAGATTATGACTGGGCTGATTATTTTCTCTATTTTTTTGTATATTTCTTTTGTATTTCTCTAAACATATAAAAATCCCACTGTAAGGACTTAGTCATGATAACTTAATCCCACTCCTTATCTGAGTTAACAAAGAGAACTTGATAAAGTTCCCATTTGATTTTCTACACTATATATACAACTACTATTGTGGCTATGCACTTCATCTCTCACAGTCCTTATGTTACTTGTCATATGACTACCCTGTCATATGTTGTGACCATGACTGTGACCAATGCTACACCTTTTTGTAACTTTGTGACAGTGACATGACTCCTTTCCCACACTTCACCTTTATAGTAGTGATTCAACTAAATAAAAGAAATGAAAATAGAAAATGAAAATAGAAATGACTTGGCCATTTTGCTAAGTCATGACACCTACTTAGTAGAAAGAGAGTAAGCAATTGTTATGAGATCCCCAAAAAGGAAATAATTTCCCATGCATTCAAACACTTAATCCACAATATTAAGTCATACAATGAAGACAAGATATAAATAGCATGGGAACTTAGGTAATCATATCATGTGACAAGATCATGTGATTGTAGAACATTCTGGAAGGACATGTGATCATGAACTATTGGTGTACAGCCACTTGTAAAATAGTATAAGTAGAGAAGTAATCTAACGAAGAACTCTATCAAGTTCTTCTTGAACATCCACCTTGGGTGCTGTCTAAGTTCCTCACGAGCTTGCACTTAACATAAGAACTCGATATCACTTCCAAGCACTGATCACCTCGATCCCTGCTCATACTTACTTAACATGCAGTTGGCTTAATACTAGCACTATGAGCTAGTACCCCCATCACACTTACTCTAAATCTCCCTCACAAGCCTCTTGGATAGCGAGCCCTAGCTATAAAGGGGACTTCTCAGTCAGGAGAGACTGAGAGAGGAGACTAGGCACTAAGTCTGAGTGCATTGTTCAAGTCCTGACCTTGCGATCAGACATTGTTCTTTATCTTTTCTCTGTATAAGCTCCATGCTGTGCTCCATTGTGAGTGGTACATGCAGGAGATCAGTGGTTACTTTTAGAAGACCACTTAGTTTAGGAGTTCCCTTCTTAGGGGCAATTATTTACTCTTGATTAGGGCAGTAGTCAGTAAGGTAGTAGAAGTCTAGACAGAAGAAGATTGTGCTCCCTCTTAGGCATAGCCTGAAGTCGCTCTGGATCAGGAATCATCTGAATATGAATTGACATCCCCCTCCAATTCACCATCACCATCACCGCTGCCCTATGATATGTTGCAGCAACAGCAACAACCATAACAACAAGGAGAACCCTCTCAGATGCCTATCCCCCACCAACCACTACCAACCCACAAGGAGCAACTCCTCACAATGATCATGTGGGGGTAGCCTTTGGGCCACCTGCAGAATACTGATATTTCTTCCTCTTCTCATTTCTTTTCCCTAGTTTGATTATATTCCTCTGTTCATCTCATTTATTACTATTTTCACTTTTTATCATTTAATTATTTAATTAATTAGCCAAAATACTCTTACTTATTACATAAGCTAGAATAGTAAAAGTGACACAATGCAAAAATATAAAGATATCCTTTTACCCTCAACCACTAAACTCTAAGACCACTTTCCCCTCTGAACTCGTTATCCTTCCCACAATTGCCATCCTGCAGCAGCAGGTCAACACCATGCTCCTCTAACAACAGGGGAGCAGAGTAGAGGTCACAAAACCTCAAGTCTTTAGTGGAAAGATGGAGGAGGTGAGTGCATTTATTAATGTGGCTCGCATATATATTAGAATGAAGATGATGGAGAAGATGGTGATGACCCAGGTAACCTGGGTATTATCATATATACAGGGAGGAGTGGCAGAAGCATGGAAGGACAACTTGTTGGATGAGTTGGCAAAGGGAGAGTCAGAGGTGAAAACAGCTGAGCAGCTGTTTTCAAAAATTAGAAATGATTTTGGGAAAACATATCATGACTTGGCAAAATGGCTAAGTCATTATTTATATTTCTTTTCTTTTCTTTTCCTTTTATTTTATCTACACAGAAGGGAGTGCAGGAAAGTGTCACATCACAAGTGTCACAAGTGTCACATCACAATGATGTCACATGATAGGCATGGGAAGATAGTGCACAGACCATGTAGTAGTTGTATAAGTAGTACAGAAAATCCAACAAGAACTCCATCAAGTTCTTGTCATGACTTGGCAAAACGACTAAGTCATTATTTAATATTCTTTTCTTTTTCTTTTCTTTTCTTTTCTTATCGATGGATGCGCAAGATAAAAGTGACTCATAAGGAAGCACGGGACTTTAAATGTAGGGTTAGGGTTAGGAATTTGTATAAGTAGTATAGGAAATCCAACAGGAACTCTATTAAGTTCTTCTTGTCAAACACTGATAAAGGAGCAGTTGGCTTAATTCTGGCTTTGGAGTTGGCTACTCTAACAGTTCTCTTTGTCAATCGCTGAACAAAGAGTAGTTGGCTTTATTCTGGCTTGGAGTTTAGCTTTCTTACAAAACATTGGCGGAGAAGAGAAAGATTGAGCAGCTGAGAATGATAGAGCAGGGAGGAAGGACGTGTGACAAGTACATCCAAGAATTCAAGAAGGTTGCCAAGGGGAGCAGCTATGAGGGCCAACTCCTCATTGAAGAGTTCAAGAGGGGCCTCAATGGGGCCATCAGAAGAAAATTAGTAGAGGTAGAAGAACCGCTGTCTACCATAGGAGAGTGGCAAGAAAGAGCGGTGAGGTTAGATAGGAATCAAAGGCAGAGCAGGGCAGAGGAGAGGATATTGGGAAGAAATGCGGCGCACCCAGGGGGAAATGCACAGCCAAGGGGAGGTTATGGAGAAGGATTGTATGGAGGAAGAAAGGGACAAATAACCTAGAGGGCAGGAGCCTAATATATGAGTATGGGAAATAGGGGAGGAAATTTATCGAACAGAGGAGGAAACCAATCAGGTCCATAGAGAGACCTAAATGCAATGGATGTTGATAGAGGAAGAAGAGGGGATAGAACATGTTATCATTGTGGAAAGTTTGGCCACATGGCCCAAAACTGTTGGGAGAGAAATAAAACAAGAGTAGTGGAAATGCTGCAAGAGTCGACAAAAGAAAATGGAGGACAGTGAGCCCCCAACTGGCCTCTAACAATAAATACAGTGTACTGCACCCAGAAAACCTGGGCAATAAATTAAATTTTTTCAAAAACACTAAGGGAGCAAGAGATGTGCAGCACACATTACAGCCGCTAAGAGAAGTGTGGATGAAAGTAGGACTAGAGAAGTTAGAAAGCCATGAAGGGGTGGCAGTAAAAGTGCTGTTAGATAGCAAGGCAACAAGTCTGTTCATAAATACTACCTTTGCAAAAGAAAAGGGGTTCAAAATGGAGAGGATAAAGAACCCCCTGTTAGTCAAAAATGTAGATGGAACAGTAAACATGGGAGGGGCAATAACGCACTAGGTAGAGTGCAATATGTTCTTCAAAGGACATATAGAAAGAGTCAGAATGGACATATGTAATCTAGGGAAGACAGAGGTTATATTAGGAATGCCGTGGTTAGCAGTCTATAACCCTGAAATAGATTGGGAAAAGGGAGAAGTAAAAATGATGAGGTATCCACCTATCTGTGGAAAAAGAAAGCAAGAGGAAGGGAAGGAGAAAGAAGTAAAGAGAGTAGAAAGGAATGAAGATGAGGAGATCCTAAAGAAGTTAGTACCAAAAAGATTCTGGAAATGGCAGAGAGTATTCAGAAAGAAAGAGTCAGAAAGAATGCTAGTGTGAAAGGCCTGGGACCATGCAATTGAGTTGAAGGAAGGGTTTACACCAAAGAAAGGAAAGGTGTATTCATTATCAAGAGAGGAAAGGGAGAAAGTGCAAGCGTTTGTAGAGGATCAACTAAGAAAAGGGTATATTCGACCCTCTAAGTCACCCTAAACATCGCCAGTACACTTTGTAGCAAAAAAGGGTAGAACGCAAAGAATAGTACAAGACTATTACCATATAAACTAGTGAATGATAAAAAACAGGTACCCACTCCCTTTAATAACAGATATACTGGATGGAGTTGGGAAGAGGAAGGTGTTTATGAAGTTAGACCTAAGATAGGGCTATAACAATGTCAGAATAAAGGAAGGAGACGAATAGAAAGCAGCGTTCACAACGTATATTGGAGCCTACAAACTCACAGTCATGTACTTTAGGTTAACAAACTCCTCCATTACTTTTCAAACGATGATGAATGATTTATTTCAGAATCTCATAAACCAAGGAGATACCGCCACCTTCATTGATGACATCTTGGTAGCCACCAATACAGAAGAAGGGCATGACAAGTTGATGGAAGAAGTGCTAAGAAGACTAGAGGAGAACGATCTGTTTGTGAAACCAGAAAAGTATAGATGGAAAGTAAGAGAAGTAGAATTTCTGGGAGTAATAATTGATCCAAAAGGAGTCAAGATGCAGAAAGAGAAAGTGGAAGGAGTACTAAACTGGCCAACACCTAAAAATGTCAAGGAGGTGCAAAAGTTCTTAGAATTAGCCAACTACTACAGAATGTTCATAAAAAACTTCACCAAAATAGCTACACCACTCCATGTGTTGGTTAGGAAGGAGCAGAAATGGAAGTGGGAAAAGGAGCAAGAAGAGGTGTTTGGGAAACTCAAGAAAGTGTTCACAATAGAACCTATCCTAGCGATCCCAGACATTGATAGAGAAATGAGAGTAGAGGCAGATGCTTCAGATTATACAACAGGGGGGGTGCTGTCGACAAAATGCAAAGATAGCAAGTGGAGGCCAGTGGCCTTCATCTCTAAATTGTTAAACACTACAGAGCGAAACTATGAAATCCACAACAAAGAGATATTGGCAGTCATTAGGTGTCTCAAGGCATGGAGACACTATCTAGAGAGAACAAAACTGGAATTCAAAATCTGGACAGACCACAAAAACCTCCAGTATTTTATGATGAGCCAAAAGCTGAACTGTAAACAAGCAAGATGGGTATTATATCTCTCAAGATTCAACTTTACTCTAAAATATGTTCCAGGGAAAAGTATGGGGAAGGCAGATGGACTAAGCAGGAGACTGAATTGGCAGGAAGGGGTGGAAAGGGATAATGAGGACAAAACATTAATAAAACCTAAATGGATTAGAGGAGTAGAAATGTTAGTAGAGGAAGAAAACTTGAGGAATAGAATAAAAAGGGCATAGGAGGGAGATGAAAGAGTGGTAAAAGCAGTGGAAGAGCTAAAGAAGGCAGGAGTAAAAACACTAAGAGACGAAGAGTAGGAAATAGAGGATAGAGTAGTACTGAAGGAAGGAAGGATATATATGCCAGAAAAGGAACTCAGAGGGGAAGTAATATGGTTGCATCATGACACCCCAGTAGGAGGGTATGAAGAAAGATGGAAGATGACCAAATTGGTCACCAGAAACTATTGGTGGCTGGGAGTAACAAAGGAAGTAGGGAGATATGTGGATGGATGCAATGTTTGTCAAAGGTACAAGAACCGAAGTGAAGCACCAGCAGGAAAGCTAATGCCTAATGCAATCCTGGAGAAACCATGGAGTCACATTTCAGCAGACTTCATTACAAAACTACCACTAGCTCAGGGATATGATGCGATCTTAGTAGTATATGACCGCTTTAGCAAAATGGTATATTTTGTAACAACTACAGAAAAAACATCAGCAGAAGGCCTTGCAAAATTATTTTGAGATCATATATGGAAGTTGCACAGGCTCCCAGAAAGCATTATATCAAATAGAGGGGTATAGTTCGTGGTAGGAATAATGAAGGAGTTAAACAATCTGCTAGGTGTCCAAACAAAGCTCTCTATGGCCTATCACCCTCAGACAGAACTAGGAGTTAGAACAATACCTAAGGGTCTTCATTGATCATAGACAAGAACAATGGCTAGATTGGCTAGGAACAGCAGAGTTTGCATACAACAACAAAATCCACGCAGCTACAAAAACCTTGCTATTCAAAGTAAATTATGGCCAAAACCCAAGAATGGGATTTGAAGGAAGGAGGAAGGGGAAGTATAAAGCAGCAGGAAAATTCGTGGAGAAAATGAAGAAGATTCAGGAGGAAGTAAAGGCAGCACTAGGAAAAGCACAAGAAGAAATGAAGAAGTTCACAGACAAAAAATGAGGGAAGGGGGAGGAATATAGAGTAGGAGACTTAGTACTATTAAGTATGAAGGACTTGAAATAGCAGATGAAGGGGAGGAGATCAGAGAAGTTGACAGAACGTTTTGTGGGCCCCTATAAAGTCAAAGGGATTGTCTCCAGTAATACAATAGAATTAGAGTTACCTAAATCTATTAAGATTGTCAAGGACGAAATTTGGGAGAATAAAAGGGGTAGAATAATAGACAAAAACTACAATCTGGGACGGAGTAAGGTACTACGTCGGAGAGAAGTATTACTTAGCAATAGTACAAAGAGGACTCTGGCGGATAGTCAAGAACGGTGGAACAGAGAACGACTTATTGAACGACCTTGGCTTTAACTTATGTGTTGCGCCCCAGTCTCTAGTCGTGAGTTGGTCGCATATTTTGGAGTGATGGAAGTCGTCAGGATAAAGGTCCTAAGAGTTAACTGAAGGAGTCGGAGTGGACAAGACGAGAGTAGGACCAGATGACATTAATTTACAGACTGAGGAATTTACACTGTACTACTCAGTACTTATAGTAAGTCCAGAATAGGAGGAGAGTGGTCTACTATGCTATCCTACTATTATTAATTTTAGGAGAATTATTAGGAGAAAAATTACATAATTATCATATTTCCAGAATATGACAAAGATACATCCTGTAGTTAACATAAGTAGAGTATAGCTCTACGAACCACAGACAGAGGGACAAAAAAAAACACCCCTGAAACCAGTTATCATCGAAGAAGAGGAGGAATTTGAAGTAGAGAAAATTTTAAACAAATGAGTAGTGTAGAAAAAGGAGAAATTCTTAGTACGATAGAAAGGGTATATGGCAGAAGGAGATATGTGGGAAAGCAAGGAAAATTTAGAAAACATAAAAGAGTTGGTAGAAGAGTTTGAGAGGGAGTACAGGGAAGAGGCAAAAGAACTCAGGCAACAGGAGCAGGAAGAAAAAAAAAAGAATTTAGTTGGGAATTACCTAGGGAATTTATGGCAAAATTACTATATGGATGGGAAAGGAAAAGGTATAAAAGGAAGAGAGAGAAGAGATGGGATGAAAATTGGAATTAATGGAAGAATTCCTTGGGACAAGAAACCTTGAAGGGGGGGCCATGTTATGAGAGCCCCAAAAAGGAAATAATTTCCCATGCATTCAAACACTTAATCCACAATATCAAGTCATACAATGAAGACAAGATATAAATAGCATGGGAACTCAGGTAATCATATTATATGACAAGATCATATGATTATAGAACATTCTGGAAGGACATGTGATCATGAACTATTGGTGTACAGCCACTTGTAAAATAGTATAAGTAGAGAAGTAATCCAACAAAGAACTCTATTGAGTTCTTCTTGAATATCCACCTTGGGTACTGTCTAAGTTCCTCACGAGCTTGCACTTAACAGCAATCTTGGTTGCCTCTTTCCTCTATTTGGGTTTTTAAAATGGAAATCTATTTTTAGAGTGATCATATCAGTAATTAAAGTGCTTCAACTCAAGACTGAGTCAAAACAAAGAGAATACAGAACAAGTGACTTAGCTATAGAGGCAATATTATAAGAGCTTTAAGATAGAGTTTAGTATTGCTAGGAAGTCAAGTTATACAGGGAGGATTCAAAGTTTCATATCTGATCACATAGTCAAGAGTACTACTGTAAGGATAGTCTGATCGCATAGCCAGAGAGTGCTACTATGAGAACAACTTTGAAACAGGGTATTAGGGCAACACTAGGCAGGCAGGACTTAGGAACAGAGCTAGGACAGTAGTCTAGAAATGAGAATTAGATTTCAAATATCACTGCTACCACAGTATATTGGTAGAACCTTATTTAACTTCTTTTACCTTCAATTTTGAATTTATTTCTCCACAAATTTGCACAAGGGCCATTGGGCTGAAACATGGTATCAGCTAGGGTGCTTTCTTAAAAAAAGACCACACAACTTAATTATTTCAAAACTTATATTCACTGCTACCTAATCTGTAGTCAGGGAACTCTACATAAAAAGAAAACAGGAAAAACCCTAGTGTAATTAGCCTCTTCAACATGTTTGTTCCAAAGTTGACAGTATATCCCTTCCAAACCATGTAAGTGACTGATAGCAAATTGTTTGTTCCCATATCTGGGACATAGTATACATCTGTCAGCAACTAACTTAAGATCTTAATCCTGGGTTAGGATCAAGGGAGCTCTTTAGGGTTAGAAGAGAACTTGATGGAGTCCTTACTTTGATTCTTCTATACTATTTATATATTTCCTAACTGTTTGTTCCTATTTATAATACAAGTCCTTTTCTTATATCACTTACCACTTCTTTCCATTAGCTGATCCTGTCCATCATCATTGTCATAGTTGCATTGACTTATGATAAGATCCTAGAGTTCAAACAATCTTGATGTGCTATCAACTGTTATTAAGATCCTAATTAGTCTTGATCCAATAGCCTTGATAATGCTGTTGTTGCCTAAATCAATTGGAATAGATGTCCTAAATAGGGAATAGTTGATGAACTATTCCTTTCTAGATGTCATTGGTGATATTGCCCCTGAGTCAATGATCTATCTGCTTGCTAGATTTGAGGTCACTTCCCATGCCATGAAAAGATGAATAATACTTTCTTCAGTAGTTGTGGCAATCTTGCAGTCCAGGTTTTTGATCCTTCTATTCTCCTGTTCTCAGATATTGTCCCAGCTGCCTGATTCTTCTTTACATCACTATTAGTAGAAGGACCCTAAGAAGGCTTCTTTCTCTTGTTATTTCCTATTAATGTAACATATGAAGCATTACCATGAGAATTTTCTTCTATCAAGATCTGTTTTGTTACAAACTCCGTTATCAACTTGCTCTTCTTTTTCATATACAGATATTGTCGAAGTAAGGTATATAAATCTGGCAGTAACATGACCATTACTACTGCAATTAGAGAGTCCTTTAGATCATGTCCAAGAATCTTGAGTCTATGAATATTTTGACATATTTGACTAAGCTGATTTTCCATTGGAACAGTATCAAGGAAGGTACACCTGAAAATGTCTCCAAGTAGTTGAACTATCATATATTGTCTCTTTTCTTCATAGCACTCTTCCAAGTAATTTCATACCTCTGATACCAAAGTGTATAGAATGACAACACTAAGCAGTTCCTGTGACAAGTTCATGGTAATTTCTGCTTTTGCCTGATAATTGTGTGAGTGCCATTTTTCATAAGTGGCAGTGGTAGCAGGTTGGTCCATTGGATCTAAGGCTATTTCCAGTGAATATTATTCAGTTTCTTTAACAATTCCTGTCAGATCCCTCAGATATAGGACTGTTAAGACTCTATACTTCTAATCATGGTAGTTTTGACCCTATGTTATCCAAATGAGGGATGTCATACATGTAGTCTGGTTTTGAGCTCATCTTGATCTGATGTGAGGTTTAAAATAACTTGACTTCTTGTGCTTCTCTTTTGTTAATAGTTTAGACAATGGGGCCCATAACCTATTAGAACACAAAGTCTAGCTACATTAGTATAATGTATAAAATAGAATAATAAAAACATTTACCTCAGTCTGAAGTATGCAGAACTGAGGTGTAAGAAAAGTCTATCACAAAAGGTCACTTACTTATTTGTGATTGCTGGTTTAGAACTTGAAAGGTTCAAAAATGCAAAGTTTAGACAATGACAAAAGAAGTTGTTAAGTCTGAGGTCTAATCATCAGACTATGAGTCTTTAAATACAAAAAGGTGATGGTCTGTGTACTAGGACAGATCATCACATGCTACTACCTATTGTTCTACATATGGTATTACCTTTGTAATCAAAGATAACTTAACCATATGGAGGCTGTCCTTTGTTCTGATTAAAGGCAGATGACTATCTATGGGTAATTAATTAATGTCCATGTACAAACATTGAGGACTTTATATCTCCACTAATATTAATTGCCTTGAAATCATTTTAGGCTCATTCTGAGATTTATAAGGAAGAATTTTTCTGAGTTAAGAAAAAAAGCATCAATCATGGTGGTTTCCAAGATATTAGCAATTTAATAAATGGTAACATAGAGGTTACCTGCTGATCTACTTAATATCTTAGCCAATACTGATTGCCTTGAGACATGACTGGCATTGATCAAAAGGTTTTTTTGAGGGCTTTCCATAGCCATTGAGACTGTGATAATTGTCAAAGAATTGATGGAGATATGGCCAAATGAAGTTTGTGACAAAGTCTGTGCTAGCAGACATACTCATTGCTTACTAATCAATCAGAAGATAATAATGAGAGAAAAAAGAGATGAAATAATAGTCCATGGAGGACATATTCAACAGTAGCATATATCAGAAACCACTTGTGAGCAAGTCCATTCCCCCCCATCTCTTTGTCTTGCATTCTCCCCTTGTTCTCTTAGTTGAGTACCACAGATTGGAATTCTTGGATGCCACCCATTCTCCCCCTTTGGAAATAACAAAACATAATAGAATATGAAGAACTATTCTAACTGATTCATTCAAGTTATTCTCCTCTTGCTCACATACTAGAAGACAAGGTTTTCATCTAGGCCTTTGGCCCAACTTGAACCCTCTACTAATTCTGAATGGAGTTGATATTGTGTTGAAGTCAGTGTGTCCTACCATGGTCCACATCACAGTGAGCAGTGTTGTCTGTCAGTATATTGTGCTCCCTGTTACAGAAACCTAGTTACATGTTGGTTTGGCTTGGAATAAAATGTATTCCATTACAAACCAATGAGTGAATATAACAAATTACAAACTTATATAATAGAGAAAAACATTCCAGAAGTATAATGATCGATCTCATTGCCTCCAGGTGTTCTATACATGGACTGCTTTTTTGTTTCATATTACTTCATATATCTAATGACTCAGTCAGCACCTCACTGGTGGGACATGTTCTTTACTCAGTAGACCTTATGTCTGTCACATGTATTCAGTAGATACTCTCCTATATTCCTTATGCTTTACCAATTGTATCATTCCCTTCCTTCCTCAACTCCTATATCATTCTCAAGTCTTTGCTTGAGTGTTGCAACCTGAGTTACTCCTTAAGGTCATAACATTTGGTAAAGCATTACCAACTCACCTTGCAACTGGGAGGATGGCAAACTAGCAGACCGGCTGTTGGTATATCACAAAGATTACTGCTAAATATATAATCAGAGCACAGGAGATAGAAGACCTTAAAGAAAAACTCAGTTCAGTTCATATCAGTGAAGAATGGTCAGAGTACCAAGAAGAGTCCAAAGAACAGGACAAACAAGAGATAAAATCAGAGGCTAACAAAACAGGCAATGAAGAAGAACTCAACGAGTTAAGCAATGTACCATTAGTAGGGCAACCAAAGCAAAATATGTCTAGAACACAAGCAGGCACACTAGCACCAATAACCAGAATAACATCAGTACTAGTACCAACAGAGATAGTAAACCACAAATCCATGGTCCTAGAACCTGGATGGTTCAATGGAGACAAGAAAACATTTGAAGATTAGTGAAGAGTAATAAAACTCTACCTTAGGACAAACAAAGTCACAGATGCTGACAAGAAGATCATTGCAGTACTAAGCAGATTCTGAGGAGGAACTGCAAGAGCATTTGCTCAACAGAAACTCGACAAGATAGATAGAGAAGACAATACTCCAAGTTAGAATGCTTTCAAAGCAGAATTACAACTGGTATACAGTGACAAGATAAAAGAAGCCAATGTAAAATGGCACATCAAAACATTCACACAAGACAGGAAGTACATTGTAGACTTCCTTATTGAATTCATGGCTTTAGCAAGCAAAGCACAGACAGATGATCAACATGCAATATTTTTGCTGAAGAAGAACATAAACAAGGAAATTATCAGAGCCATAATGGCATATCCACCAACTTAAGCCCCAAAGAGTCTAAAACAATGGAAGGTGGCAATCACAGCAGTTGGACAAAGATACAAGTGGACCAATATCCACTATGACTACAAGACAGGTTCAGGAATAACCTATGGAGGAATGGGCAAACCAATGGAAATAGGACAACAACAGAATAATGGACAAGGATGCAAAGCCAAGTGTTACAACTGTAACAGATTTGGACACATGGCAAAAGATTTCTAACAACCAAAGAAGAAAAAGAAACCACAAGGATGTTTCAAGTGTGGCAAAGAAGGACATATTACCATAGGGTGCAGAGCACCTTAACAAATGAAGATCAGGAGTTTATAAAAAGGAGATTCAGATAATAAAGAACAGAAGGGTTTTGTCAAAGGTTCAGAGTAGGTATAGTACAATGAACCACTGTAAATAGTTTTGCCAAGAATTGATATGTTATTCCACAACAGAAAGAACATTCGAGGGAACTTATAGTGCATCCAACAATCAGAACAAAAAACAGAAGAAAACTCAAGGTCAAGATGTTAATCGACTCTAGATATATAAACACCACTATTACCAGGAAAAAAGTTGAAGAAAAAGGGATACCCATCAAATCACTTTCAAAACCATTTGATGTATACAATTCAGATAGATCAAGAAATGGAGAAAAGACAATCAAAGAATTTGTACCCTTAGAAATCAGCTCAAATGGACATATCAAACAAATTAATGCAATGGTATTAGAAATCAAGAAAACAGATCTATTTCTAGAACACAACTGGCTAGTAGAATACAACCCAAAAGTAGACTAGAAAGAAGGAGTCATATGGTTTACAAGATGCCTAGGACACTGCAAAACAGAACATGAATCTATACAGTTCATCCCATGGTCACAGAGACTACTACCAAAGGAAGAAGAAGAATCAAAGGAAGAAGACAAAGAACCTGATCCAACAAATCCTGAAGATCTTCCAAAATACATCCAACCATTCACACATTTATTCAACAAGAAGAAATTCAAAAAACTATCTGATCAATGAGAATGGGACCATGAAATCAATCTAATGGAAGAAGTACCAAGGGAACTTAATGCAAAGGCCTACCTAATAACACTTAAAGAAGAAGAAACACTCAGTCAATGGCTAGATGAACAACTAAAAGCAGGACTCATTGTAGAGTTAAATTCAAAATATGTGACACCATGCTTCTTTATCCCAAAGAAAGATAGAACACTATGATTGGTACAAGACTACAGATGGCTAAATTAACACACAATCAAGGACAAAACCCCACTACCCCTAATCAATGAAGTAATTAACAAACTCAAAGATGCAAAATGCTTCAACAAATTGGATCTAATCTAGGGATACAATAATGTACAGATAAAAGTATTGAATATATCCTCTGTGGACTATTATTTCGTCTCTATTTTCTCTCATCATTATCTTCTGATTGATTAGTAAGCAAGTATGTCTGCCAGCACAGATTTTTCTTACACCTCAGTTTTGCACACTTCAGACTGAGACTCTGTGTTCTAATAAAAAGAAGGCAATGAATGGAAAGCAGCCTTTTTGACAAACAAAGGACTATTTGAACCCAAAGTGATGTACTTTGGACTGTGCAATTCACTAGGAACATTTCAATAGATGATAACAAGTATATTCTGAGAACTATTACATGAAGGAGTCCTAGCAAATTACATGGACAACTTCATAATCCCAGCAGAAACAGAGGAAGAACTAGAAAAACACACTATCAGGTTTCTCAAAATAGTAGAGAAACACAATTTGTGTTTCAAACAGTCAAAATGCGACTTCAATGCCACAAAAATACCCATACTGGGAGTACAAGTTGGAAATAGAGAAGTACAGATGGAAAAATAAAAGGTCAAAGCAATCAAAGAATAGAAGATACTAACAAAAATAAAAGATGTCAAAAGCTTCCTAGGCTTTGCAAACTTCTATCGACAGTTCATCAAAGATTTCAGCCACATTGCAGTACCATTAAATTAACTAAAAGGGAAAGGAGAATGGAAATGGACAAAAGAAGAACAAAATATGTTTGAAGAGCTAAAACAAAAGATAATAATACAACTAGTACTAGCCCTACCTAAAAGAGAAGGAAAATTTAGGGTAGAAGTAAATGCATCAGGATATACAATTGGAGGAGCTCTCTTACAAGAATAAGAAGGCAAATGGAAACCAGTCACCTTCTTATCAAGAATAATGTCACCTATGGAAAGAAACTACAAGATATATGACAAGGAACTACTAGCAATAGTTGAAGCACTAGATAAATAGTGACAATACCTATTAGACACAGTCAAGAAATTTGAAGTATAGACAGACCACAAAAACCTAAAATACTTCAAAGAACCATACAAACTCAATGGTCAACAAGCAAGATGGTATCTGAAACTACAAGACTACAACTTTACCCTATGGCATATTCCAGGGAAGACAAATACAAAAGCAGACATATTGTCTAGAAGAGAGAAAGTGAATACAAAAGAAGACAATCAAGATATACAGATGCTCAAAGAAGAGTTATGGATATAACAAACAACAATTCAAGATAAAATACCTATTGTACTACTCAGGCAAGAACATCTACAAGTAAAGGAAAAAGGAATAGAAGAAAAAATCAGGAAAATCCAAACAAGAGAACAAGAAGTAACAAAACAGTTGAAAAAAAAGGATGAACAAACATAGGAAGAAAATGGAATTGTCTACATAGATGACAAGATCTATGTACCAGGAAACAGATAACTTCGAGATGAAATACTCAATGACAACCATAATCCACCAGATGTCAGACACCCAGGATAACACAGAATGATGGAATTAATCAAGAGAAACTATTGGTGGCCAGGAATATGCAATGACATACAAAAATATATCCAAGGATGCCAGGAATGTCAACAGAACAAGGTGCAATACATGAAGAAAGCAATACCTTTACACCCCTTACCCACATCAAAAACACCATGGGAGGAAATCAGCATTAACATCATAGGACCCCTGCTAAGATCAGAAGACAAAGATGCTATTTTAGTAGTTGTGGACTGATTCTCCAAAATGATTAAACTCATGGCTACAACAACTTCAATCTCCTCAAATAAAGTAGCAAAGATATATTAAGATGACATATGAAAATTACACAGCATACCAAAGAAGATCATTAGCAACAGAGGACCCCAATTTGCATTAACATTCATGGAAGAACTGTGCAAAGCATTAGAAATCAAAAAAGCAATATCAACAGCCTACTATCCTCAAACCAATGGTCAAACAGAAAGAATCAATCAAGAAATCAAAGTATTTCTAAGACACTACATCAACTACAAACAAGATGATTGGACAAAATGGCTAGCAACAGCAGAATTCCAATATAATGACAAAGAACATATAGCAACAGAACATATCCCATTCTACATAAACTACAGAAGTCACCCCTGGAAAGGAAATCTAATAGTGGAAACAGAGATACTAAGTTTGGAAGAACTACTAAAGAAGATGGAAACAACAAGAGAGGAAGCAAGGACAGCTATGTATTATGAGAGCCCCAAAAAGGAAATAATTTCCTGTACATTCAAATACTTAATCCACAATATCAAGTCATACAATGAAGATAAGATATAAATAGCATGGGAACTTAGGTAATCATATCATGTGACAAGATCATATGATTGTAGAACATTCTGGAAAGACATGTGATCACGAACTATTAGTATACAGCCACTTGTAAAGTAGTATAAATAGAGAAGTAATCCAATGAAGAACTCCATTGAGTTCTTCTTGAATATCCACTTTGGGTGTTGTTTAAGTTCCTCACAAGCTTGCACTTAATACTATGAAAAGGACAAAAGACACAATGAAAAGGCAATATGACAAGAGAAGATGACAGGCACAAGATCTCAAAGTAAAAGAACAAATGTGACTAGAGGCAAAGAACATTCAAATAAACCCATCCTCAAAGAAGCTGGACCAGAAAATATACAGACCTTTTACAATCAAAGAGGAAATCAGACAGAGAGCATACAGACTAGAGCTTCCAGAAGGATGGGTCATACATGATGTTTTCAATAAAGACCTGTTAACACATTGCAAAAAGGCAGAATTTGCAAGTCAACACAAGGATCTAGCACTACCACCTAACATTATCAATGAGGAAAAAGAATACAAAGTAGAAGAAATCAGAGAACATTGCAAAAAAGAAAGAGACACTCAATTCTCAGTGTACTAAAAAGAATATGGAAATGAACATAACCAATAGATGGCAGAAACAAATTTATCACATGCAAAAGAGGTAATTCAAGACTATTGGACACAGCTTTCAAGACGAAATCTATAAAAGAGAGAACTAAAGGTTATTTTTTGATATCTCAAATGCATACCAGCACTCAAGAAATACTTTCAAATATGTCCTTCTTCACCAACACTGCTACAAATGCCTCTACCACTGTTGCCTCCCTTACTTAGAACCAAGAAACCTATAACAAGATTATATGTTGTCATGCTGAACAATAGTTTAGGCAAAATAAGTGACATTTTTCATTGTAATAACCAGAATAACCAGCTCTAAAGAAGAGTTCAGCCCCCCCAGAGATATTCCTGAGACATCCAGTCATGGACTTGAGCATCTTGCTTGAGTAGTAGAGTAGTGGCTATGACCACTGCTACATATATCTCATAGATGCTTGCCTAGGTGCCTCATATTAGATTTACAACAGATTTCCCTTTTAGAAGTGCTCTCAAGGACAAAAGCAAACTTAGGTAGCCTAGCACTACCAGAGCAATATCATACCTCAGTAGCTGGTGGGGCTATTTTCAGAAGAGTTACAATCAGATCCAAGCCACCATTACTGAAAACTAATTATACCAAGATCAAGAGGATCGAGTCAATACAGAGTTGTATTGCAACAGCAAGGGAAGGAAAATGAGTTCTGAAAGAATGAGAAGACATAGAGGAGGTAGAAAGAGGAATAAAGAAGTTAGAGAAAGAGGTAGAAAGGAGAATTGATGAAGACAATATACTTGAGAGCAAGACAACTCGAGATCACTGTCTCCTTCTACAGCCTAGCAAGAGGCTTAAAAACTGCCTATCATGCAAAGGAAGATTCCTGGGGTGGGGTTAGAGGATCAGGGAGTGGTTACTAAGTGTTTGGGAGAGATACTGCCTCATCACATTGGCCTTGCTATGTTTGGGAATTTGGAGGTTTTCTTTGTCTCACTTTCTTTGTTGTCTCTTTGCTTTGTAATACTCTAGGGCACAGAGGGGAACTCAAGCATTATACCCCCATTATCATCCCTTTCTATTGCTCTAGAGCTTAATAGCTATTCTGAGTGACTAAGTCTCTATCTTTTCAAGTGTTCTTCTTTACTTTTCAAAAAACCACCAAACCTCTCCCTCAACAGGAATTTGAGCCCTAACAGACTTGGGCATTCACTTACACTAGGAGTTAACCACTTACTACATGTCATTGAAGTTGGCTTCTAGTTGTATGGTCAACTGAAGAAGAGCCCACATGACAGCATAGGAGTTCTAGGTAGTTCTGCTATATCGATGGTAAGCTAAACTACTAGACTAGGTAAGGACAGTAGTGTCACAACACAAGACAAATGCATGTCTTGGAGAGCCTATTATGGTGATATCTACCTCAAGTGGATTCTTAAACACTTTATTATCATTTCTTTTGGTTATTTGAGTTTTCCCCCTCTATTCCCCTTTTTAAGCTCTCTTTTGTCATTTGATCATCTCCCCAGTGTCTACTTGTTTAGTGCATAATTGTGAAACATCTCAGAGATTATTCTACTTTTATTTGTTATCACCTTTGTCTTACAATCAAATTCCCTTTGATCCCCATCAATGTTGTAACAACAAGACCAAAGATTGGGCAAGCAAAATAGATTGTATTATCCAAGCCATCAAAGCTATGGCAGAACTCAAAGAAAAAACTAAAGAACTAGTTAGAATGGCCGACATTATCAATAACACCATGGCAGATGCAAAAACAGGAATATTACTTGCAGGAGAAGGATATCACACAGACATTGCCACACAATTCTATAAAGTGGCAAAAACACTCAGGCTCATTCTACATAATGCCTTACCCCAATGATTCCACAGTATCCAATGCAACCTAGTGAACGAATTAATGACATGCCAAGGCCATGGAAATCTAGTAATTGATAATCATATTTGAGGACTACAAGAGTCATTTGCATACATCAATCAATTCACCTCTCTTCCATGAGTCAAACCAACAGTTCCCCTAAAAGAAAATAAAGAAGAAGAAGAAGAAGAAGTTATTTTAATATAACCCTCTCCACCACCACCCAATGACAAATCCACAACAATGTCATCAAATAATGAATCTATGATATCAGCAATAGAGAACCCCAATAGTCAAATAATTGAAGAAATCGATAATCTTATCACATTTCTAAAACGATTCAAAGCACCAAACAATGTCATTTGTTTTCTACCACCTGCTGGATATCATACCATCAGCAGAAATGGAGAAAACAGCTCAAGATATTGGAATTGAATTGTTAAAGGATTAATCAAATCTAAACAAAATTTAGAAACAGTACAAAGGGGATTCAAGATACCATTATATGCTGGAGGACCACCACATGAACCATGGTTCATTGCAGAAGCACCAAATGAAGGTTACATTGTTGGACCACAAAAGAAGTCAGTAGCTATTCATGCCATAGGAGAAGAAAGGTTGTAGGATGTTCATAAGGACATGAACCCTGAGACAGAGGTATTGTAATGATTGACCTCATTGCCTCCAGATGTTCTACACATGGACTGCTTCTTTGTTTCATATTACTTCATATATCTAATGACTCAGTTAGCACCTCACTGGTGGGGCATGTTCTGTCAGCAACTAAAGTTCAATGACTAGAATTAAGCCAACTGTCTCTTTGTTCAGTGTTTGACAAAGAGAACTCAAGAGAGTCCCTGTTAGATTTGCTACACTATATATACAATTACTATCATGGCTATTGTCAGACTAGCCAACTCCAAAGCCAGAATTAAGCCAACTGCTCCTTTATCAGCATTTGACAAGGAGAACTCAATAGAGTTCTCGTTGGATTCTCTATACTACTTATACAAATGCCTGACCCTAACCCTATACTAAAGTCCTGCACTTCCTTATGAGTCACTTTTGTCTCGTACATCCATCAATAAGAAAATAAAAAGAAAAGAAAAAGAAAAGAATATAAAATAATGACTTAGCCGTTTTGCCAAGTTATGACAGCTATGCACCTTGCCTCCCATAGTCCTCATGTCTATCAGCTGACTTCTTTGTCACATGCTGTGACTGTGACTGTGACTATGTGTGTGATGTGACCTCAGTCACACCTTTGTAACTCTGTGACTGTCACATGATATTTCCCATGCTCCACCTTAGTAATAATCTAAAGGAAAAGAAAAGAAATATAAATATTGACTTAGCTGTTTTGCCAAGTCATGACATGTTCTTTACTCAGCAGACCTCATGTCTGCCACATGTATTCCTCATTACTACCTCATGGTACATAGGTATATATACAATAGATACTCTCCTATATTCCTTACGCTTTACCAATTGTATCATTCCCTTCCTTCCTCAACTCCTCTATCATCCTCAAGTCTTTGCTTGAGTGTTGCAACCTGAGTTACTCCTCAAGGTCATAACAAGAAGATTCCCGAAAATTCAGCCAGATCACTGCATTGGCTTGATTTCCCAACACTCCCTTCCTAATATTTGTAGTCTTAGTGCAGATCCATAACATGTTGTCTTTTTTGTTTAGATCAAAAATTTATTACACAGTACATTCACCTTGTGGTCCAGTGTCTTAACAGGCAGTGATAGTTAAAACTGCAAACTTGTGAATTTGGGAGACAGGTTAATCATGCAAGGACTAAATCAATTGTTCACATATTTGAGGTGAGTTTTTTATCTCTGATCTTGATCACCACTTTCCCAAACTGTTTTTCCTGCTTCAAAATCTCAAAACCTTCTTCTGCAGATTCAAGACCATCAACAACATGAGATACAATGGGGACAATGTGATGCTGAACGAGAAAGTCGGTTGCGTTGATAAGATCTTGTCGAGATCCCATGGTCGATCCTTTGATAGTTATTAACATGCTTTCCCTGGACCCCAAAACTTGATGCATACCTAGTAGTTTCTGATTCTTCAAGACTTCACGCATAGTGAATGGGATAGACGGGGCAGCAGTCCTATTACTATGATGACTCTGATGATCAACAATGACAAGGAAGAGAACCCACATTCCATAACAAACAACAGTACCGCCTGGCTTCAGGAGCTTGGCCACCTTTACCATGATGTCACCTCCTACCGAATCAATCACTGCATCCAACTGTTGATTGCCCAGAAGAGTTGCAAGTTGGGTTGGCCAATTTACTGACGCAAGGATGATACCGAAGATGAGAGAGAAAGAGAAATAGACTAACCATCTTTGTAGTTGACCCCTCCTTTGGCGCCTACTTGGATGGCTTTGTGAATTTTTTCCGCCTTACCACTTGTGACGTATACAGATGCCCCAATTGCAACACATAATTGCATAGCAGTGAGAGCCACGCCTCCACCGATACCCGTGATAAGAACACTCTGGCCTGCCTGAACATTCGCATTAATTGTTACTGCCCTAGTTTAGTTGGTACACGTTGGGTGTGAGAGGAGAAAGAACGAGACCTCCAAGCCGCTACACCCCCAAGAGGCCAAGCAGCAGCCTGTACATCGGTTAGGTGATCGGGTGTTGGAATGACTTGATCACGTTCCACGAGGATGTATTCTGAGAAAGTACCGATTGGGGGGTTTGCTCCACCACCCAGAATGCC
>Ga0153968_1000005_pt1 | contig 26975 bp, 22 predicted proteins | sample TSGA052MetaG_FD_104729 | JGI IMG/M metagenome (GOLD analysis project Ga0153968, IMG submission 104729) | Attine ant fungus gardens microbial communities from Georgia, USA - TSGA052 MetaG | ecosystem: Host-associated > Fungi > Mycelium > Unclassified | place: USA: Georgia, George L Smith State... | reverse complement strand
TAGGAGGAGTACAAGTAATTAGTCTACATTGTGATCCTATAGGAGTAGACAACAGGAGTTTAGGATCGAAAAATTAGTAATAATATAAAATAAAAAGGAAATTATATTATTAATTGGTTAATTTCCGTCATATGACAAGGGATCAGTTCAATAGCATGATCCCATTTGTAGTGCTCTGGTTGTATATCAAAGTCCTCCTTAGCAAACACAGATTGGAATTCCATGATGTAGGTGGGCAGTGGAGTGGCAGCAGCAAGTGTCTCCTTACTGCATCTGGTTCCCTCCATAAGATGTTGGGAGGTTGTAGCTGTAGCTCGGAGGTTGACCTCGGTAAGCTCTAAGAAGATGCATGTAAGGAACAATTGGTCTCCAAGCCCCCAATCAGGGCTGTATGTTTGTGGAGGCATTTTTTCGAGCCCTAGTTCTTCTTGGAAAAGGGGTGTGGGTCCGTCACAACACAATCGAAGGGCTCAGAGTTTGGTCCTCTTCTAGTGGGTCTATTCTTTTCATAGGGCGCATCCTCCTTCACACCAGAGAGGGCAATAGGTTATTTCGACTTCTCCTTTTTCCTAGTCAACCTTGGGGTTATGGTCCTTGAGCCAGTTGTAGCCTAGGATCAGACTTTGTTTCCCAAGTCCGGAGACAACCAAAAGCATCCTTTCAGAGTGAGTTTTGTAATGGAGAAGTATGTCTACAACCTCAGAGATCTGTCCTGTCTTGTTGGGGGAACCATCGACATTGAAGACGGGGATGTTATGTGAGAGGGTCTGAGTGTTTATCCTTTTCAAACAGACAAAATCCCTGTCGATGAAGCTTCCAGTTGCTCCGCTGTCCAAGAGGACTTTAATAGAGTGGAGTTTACTTGTGTCCGTAGTTCTGATTTCCACTGGTAGGAGTAAGAAAGTTCCTCGCACATCCAGGACACTAATAGAGAAGAGCTTGGGCAGCTTCCTCTCCTACTTGGGTTTACAGAGCAGAGCAGGAACCAGGGGGGTAAGAGGTAGTATGTCTACTAGTTCACTGTCAATTGTATTGGGGTCTTCTATAGTCAATACAGTGAACTTATTTACTGGTGACTGGGGCACACTTATTGCTGGCTGCACTATGCAAAATCCTCTTCCTCTTCTGGGAAACAAGACTCTTCAATTGGAACTATATCTTTCAACGTCAACAAATCTTCAACCAGTTCCTCCTGTTGTTCCGTGGTAAGCTGACAGACGTCCATACAGTGAGGACAGTCTTGGACTAAGTGATTTGCATCTCCGCATTGGTAATATCCTCATAGAGACAGAGACCTTATCTTCCTAGTCTATTATAAATAGTCACTTACTATTTGTGATGGGTGCTTTGATACTTTAAATAGTTCAAAAATGCAAAGTTAGACAAGTAACAAAAGATGTTGTTAAGTCTGAGGTCTAATCCTCAGACAAGGAGTTCTTATATACAGAAAAGTAATAGTTTATACACTAGGACAGAGCATCATATGCTACTACCTATTGTTCTATATATAGTAGTGCCTTTGTGTTTAAAAATAGTGATAACCTAACCATATGGAGGCTGTCCTTTGTTCTAAGAAAAGCACAGATAAGTATCTATGGGTAATTAATAAAGTCCATGTGCAAACATTGAGGCCTTCATATCTCCACAAATATTGATTACCTCAGCACTTTTTTAGGCTCATTCTGAGCGGTATGAAAAGGGCTTCTCTGATGCATAAAAGCGAAGCTTAGATCATGGTGGTTTTGGAGATATTGGCAATTTAATAAACAGTACCATGGTGGTTACTAGTTGATCTGCCTAATATCTTGGCCAATACTAATCTCTTTGAGACATGACTGGTATCTATCAAAAGGTCTTTTCAAGGGCTTTCTATAGCCATTAAGACCGTGAGAATCGTCAAAGAATTGATGGAGATATGGCTGAATGAAGTTTGCGACATAGTCACATCGACATCTATAGGGATTCCCATAGACAGAGCAGGTGGTGGAGGTTTTGGAGTGACTGGAAAAGGCAGAATGGGGGGCAATCTTACTACAAACAAAGGTGGGGGTCAGGTGGAAATAGTTTTGGGCGGTGCAGAGGGGGCAGAATATAATATAGACTGAAAGACCTCATTGGCGAGGCGTGCCTGGTCAATCCTCCATACTGCTCTGTACCACACGTCAGGGTCAGTATTGGCTAGTTGTCCATAGGGCATAGTGGTGATCTGGTTCTGAATTTCTAACCTGAGACCTCGTCGGAACTTTACCACTAGCATCTGGAGATCCATATAACTTGCGTCGGAGACCAGGACCTGAAAGTTGTCCAGATAGTTGTCCACTGTTTGGCCTCCTTGGTGATAGGTGCCTTCCAGAGCATTGATTATGTCCGCTTCCATGTTAACTGGGAAAAAGTGAACCTAGAATTATTGCTCAAAGTCTCTCCAGGTTTGGATGAGGAAAATGCTAGTGTTCACTTTCTGATGAAATATGTTTTCAGACCACTTGGTGACATGACCACTTTTGAAGAATGTGAGAGCCCAAAGAATTCTCTCTTCTTCATCATGGAACTGTTCCGGGGCCAGGTGGATGTATAGGGAGCAGGAGTTTAGAAATGCATAGCCATTGTGACATTTGCCACCAAAGTCTGGAGGACAAGAGAGCTTGGAACGCATTCATCTTGCCATCAGAGTGGGGGGTGGAGACACTGGAGGAAATGGTACAGACAGAGGAGGTGTGTTTGATATGGGTAGAGGGGGGGATTAGCCACTAGCTATGTGAGCTGCTGTAGCTGCACAGTCAAGGCTGCCAAGGTGGTATTGATGTTATTTTTGGATATATTTTGTCTCTCTGTTAACTTGTGGAGATGGTGTTGCAGGTATCCTAAGACATCGGCTACGCCTTAGGGGGTGTCTGAGGGCAATGTAAGGGGACATCTAGGGTTGTGCTTAGTAAGTTCTGAGAGTCTGTTCTATTAATGGTCCAGTGACAGATCGTGTATCATACTCCTATCGTTCCTAACTTCTCCTGTCTGTGTCATGCGGTGCGATGCCTATTATTAGTTGTTCTAGGACATTCTGTGATTATAGGTTGGTTGCCATAGTGTTGTGTGTCTGACTATCTAGTGTAGTATATATACTAGCAAGTGTGTGTAGATATATCCCCACTTGAATCTTAAACTAGCTTCCAGAACTATCCATTAGCTTAAGGGTGATCGCCTCTAAGTGGTTCCCTAACAGGCAACAACATCTGAGAAGCGAATTTTTTGGAGGGCTGGGTATGGTAGGAGAGGATGACCTATTAGGCAGCTGTCCACTAGGATAGTCCAAGGCTCCATTTTTAAGGATCCTAATCTGCTGTAAGGGCAACTGGAGCACAAGACTCTAGGAGAATCCTCAGTTAATATTACAGTTTGTAATTATAATACAACTCACCTCCAGGAGAATCCTCAGAGATTAGAATGAGGCTCCTGAAGGGATCTTTTACACTATATACTGGGTTTGCATTCTAAGTGTCAGGGTCTCTGTGATCAGAGCTATACTAGTGTGTTTAAGTATTACTTTAGTAATACTTGAATAGGCTTAGGCTGCTCCAGAGTGTTGCTTTGCAGTTTAGGGGTAGAGATAGAGCTATCCCCTTACAGTATTTGGTTTAGGCAATAGTTGATATCCACAATTGGGCTTTTTATTTTAAGATTCTGTTTGAATGTTAATTGGCTAGTGGCCATACGATAAGAGATAGCCTGCTTTGAGTAATATCTGTCTAGAAGAGTATTGTACAAATACACTCTATTATACCAATTCACATTTTGTGACATTTCTTTGATAACACCTGCTCCATTGGTTTATGGCCACTGTGCAGAACCTTCTCTCACTCCAGTGAGACAGATTATCAGCATACTATTACATCTGCCTTGAATTGAATACTATAGACTAAGAACCTCATCTGGGGGAAATCAGACTTCAGCTGGGATAGTGTAAGACTTCAGCCAAGATGACTTAAATCTACTCCAAGTCTAAGTTGACAAGGAGAACTCAATAGAGTTCCCATTTGATTTTGTACACTACTTATACATTTTACTACAATGGCTATGCAACATCTTTCCATGATCCTTATGTTATTCCCATCATGTGTCTACCTCATCACATGTTGTGACTGTGACTGTGACATGACCAAAATGTGTGATTATGTGACTGTCATGTGATACTTTCCCACACTCCACCTTAGTAATGATCTAACTAAATAAAAAAAAGAAAACAAAAAGGAAAATAGAAAATGACTTAGCTGTTTTGTCAAATCATAACAGATAGACATTGAATTTGAATACCAAACATTCAAAGCCCATTTTCTTGATACCCTACACAACATCTGCTTAACTCACAAAGTTTTTGCTTTACAGTATTATCTCTTGACTCATCGACTGTCCTATCCCTACTTTTGTATTATGTTGTTTTTATATACACATGTAAAAGGAAGTACTGTTATGAACATCAAGTGGGACTACAGTTATTATCAGCCTTGGTCTGATAATGAATGGCTAGTAGACGAAATGTTAGCAATGCAAGAAAAGATATTGATAATACAAGATGAAGATATTACCATGCAGTAATGTATTAAATGTCTAGAGATTCTAAGAGATAATGGACTCATAGTATAAACAGGACTCTTTGGAGAAACCTTGGACTATTTCCTTTTTTTATTTTTGGACTTGTGCTAAATGGAACAATATTAGACTAATCTATTAATAGACACTGACTCGACTTGTCACCCTTATTGCTTCTGTCACTGGACTATTACTTAACTAGTCACCCTTAGTTACAAGTAGTGTTACCACATTGTAATGTAGTCACAATACCTAGTTAGGATAAATACAGTTTAGAAAGAGAAGGAAATGGCAAGTTCTCTCTTTCTGTATTCCTTTTGTAAAATCCTTACTCTGAGGAATCAGTACTCTTACTTGTCTTAGGACAACCTCAAGGGTGCTACTCAAAGTCTCATTGACATCTCTCCTCCAATATAACTTCACTGAAAACCTTAACTAGATCCTTGAGAGAGGAGCATGAAGATATCAAATGTTAGATATAGGCTTTAAGTTGAAACACATATTCAACTGTAAGGTCTAGAGTCTTAACAAGTACCTAGCATAGCATAGTGGCCTTAAGCACACTAGTGACTCACATTATAATAGTAGTACTTGAGATGCTTCAACTAGAGGACAGTGTGATGATATTTGTAGAAGATTAAGTTCAGTATGTATTACTAATCAATATATGTTATAATAATTGTTTGATTTACAGCACACTCCCTCTCAACCTTGTCACTGCCCTTAATAGTTGTCAGGATCTTGCTTCGCCATTAATTATTTATTCTTCAAATCCTACTACTATATCTTGTGTACCACAAATAGTGAAAGGCAGAGGCTCTATCTATTCTCAATGAAGTCCTTACTATCTAAGATACTTTGCTTGAGAACTCTGTGCCACAGCACCTAGAGAAAGGGTAATTTCTCTCCTTTTTCTTCTTCTTCTATATTCATAGTGTTTTTTCTTTGACTCTTCCTTCCACTATGATGCAATGTCACACTAGATAGCCATTTAGGCAAAATAAGTGACTATTTTCACCATAATAATGAGAATAACCAGCTCAAGAGAAGAGCTCAGCCTCCCAGAGATATTCTTTAGATACCCAGTCATAGACTCGAGCATACCACTTAAGTAGTAGAGTAGTGGCTATGACCACTACTACAGATACCTCATAGACACTTGCCCAGGAGCCCCCTAGCAGATTTATAAAGGATTTCCTATAACAATCAACCTCATTGCATACAGGTATTCATCATAATACAACTATATAGACTATTTCTTTGTTTCAGGTTACTTCATATATATAATAGCTCAGTCAGTACCTCACTAGTGAGGCATGTTCTTTACTCAGCAGACCTCATGTCTGCCATATGTATTCCTTACATACTCCTCATGGTACATAGGTATATATACAGTAGATACTCTCCTGTATTCCCTATACTTTACCAATTGTATCATTTCCTTCCTTTCTCTACTCTCAATTCATCCTCAAGTCTTTACTTGAGTATTGTAACCTGAGTTACTCCTTAAGGTTGTAACATTTGATAAAGTATCATCAACTCACCTTGCAACTAGAAGGACAGCAAACTAGTAGACCGGCTATCGGTATATCACAAAGATTGCTGCCAAACATATAATCGGAGCACAGGAGGTAGAAGATCTTGAAGAATGGTCAGAGTACCAAGAAGAGTCTGAAGAACAGAACATACAAGAAACAGAATCAAAGACCAATGAAACAGACAATGAAGAACTCGACAAGTTAAGCAACGTACCATCAGTAAAACAATCAAAGTAAAACATATCTGGAATATGAGCAGATACACTAGCACCAATGGCCAGGATGGTACCAGAACCAGCACCAACAGAGGTAGTAAACCACAAATTAATAGTCCTAGAACCTAGATGGTTCAATGGGGACAGGAAGATGTTCAAAGACTGGTGGAGAGCTATAAAGCTCTATCTCAGAGCAAACAAAGTAACAAATGCCAATAAAAAGATCATTGCAGTACTAGGCAGATTCCAAGAAGGAACTGCAGGAGCATTTACTTAACAGAAACTTAACAAGATAGATGGAGGAGATGACACTCAAAGTTGGAATGCCTTCGAGGCAAAATTACAATTGGTATACAGTGATAAGATAAAAGAAGCCAACGTAAAATAGCATATCGAAACATTCACACAAGAAAAGAAACACATTGCAAATTTCCTTATCAAATTCATGGCTTTAGCAAGCAAAGCACAAACAAACAATCAGCATGTAATATTTTTGCTGAAGAAAAACATAAACAGGGAAATTATCAGAGCTATAATAGCATATCCACCAACTTAAGCTTCCAAGAGCTTAGAATAGTAGAAGGTGGCAATCACAGCAGTAAGACAAGGATACAAGTGGACCAACATCTACTATGGCTACAGGACAGGTTTAGGAATAATCTATGGAGGAATGGGCAAACTAATGGAAATAGGATAACAAAGAAACAATGAACAAGGATACAAATTCAAGTGTTACAACTGTAACAAATTCAGACACATGACAAAAGATTGTAGATAACCAAAAAAGGAGAAGAAAAAGCCACAAGAATATTTCAAGTGTGGCAAAGAAGAACATATTGCCATAGGGTGCAGAGCACCTCAATAAATGAAAACTAGGAGTTTATAACAAGAAGACTCAGATGACGAAGAGCAAAAGGGTTTTGTTAAAGGTTTAGAGTAGGCATGATACAATGAACTACTGTAAATAGTTCTACCAAAAATCGATATGTTATTCCACAAAGAAGAGAACAATCGAGGGAACTTATAGTACATCCAATGATCAAAACAAAAGACGGAAGAAAACTTAAGGTCAAGGTATTAATCGACTCTAGATATACAAATACCACCATTTGTACCCTTGGAAATCAATTCAAATGGATACATTGAACAAATTGATGCCATAGTATCAGAAATCAAGGAAATGGATCTATTCCTAGGACATGACTGGCTAGTAGAACACAATCCAGAAGTAGACTGGAAAGAAGGAGTCATATAGTGTTATACTGCAAGCAAATTTTCCATGGAAGATAATATTTGATATGCTTTATACCAACAGATTCTTAATTAGAATTTGCTCTAGAACCCTTTCTATAATTCTCAGAATGTAATACTATAAGATAAAAACATTGAGCAGATAATAATTGACCTAGAACTCATGTTGAGACCTCAAGAGGCAATTAGGATGAACTGGCATTGGGTTACTAAGAACATTACTAAGGAACTATACTTTAGATCCACCTTGGAATGGACTAACTTAAAAAGATAGCGAACTTGCACTCTAGAACTAGTACTACTCAGAAGACAAACTTAAACTGATAGACTTTGTGCTTGTAAATAAGCATTGATGGCATCAGATCAATTATATTTAGATAAATGACCTCTAGGATGCAACTTGGAAATACTAGACATTAATTGGGACTTGCTAACTGTTTAACAGGTATTTGAAGAAGTCTAAATTACAGAGCAGTATTAAGAGCATGATAAGGGAAGACAAAAGAATATTCTAGAAGGAAGTGGTGATGAAGACATGTCATCTTTGATGGGAAGGACTTAGTAAAGGGACGCGTTATTATAAAGATAGAAAAGGGCTACATCATCAGTAGGATTTTGAAAGGACTTAGAATAGAAAGGAGTTGAAGGAAATCCAAAAGTAGTAATAATTCTCTTTTTATATTTTATTTCTTGAGTTTTAGAGCTTTGTAATAACTTTAATATAGTATCCAGAGTGCAGTTGGATTGAAAAAGAACCTTTTAACTCCTACCTCCATCTACATTGCCTCTGGAATCGTGAATGTGGATCTATTGAGAGTAAGAAGACTAGGACTAGGGAGATGTCTTGAGAAGAACACAGAATATACCCAGAACTCAATATAGAGAGAAGATGTAGATGCAACTCAGGCAAGCTCTGGAGAGGACAGCAGGCTGGGAAAGCTTGGCTAGGTGTACACTTGGATTGCATTACACCCATAAGGTTCAGTGTTGGGAATGCAGATAAGAGGGCAACTGAGTATAGAGGGTCTATGAGTGATCAACTAACTGTATTTTTCAGAGAAGCTTTTGTCACTGTATGTAAAGGTTGACATCTTAGAGAGGCTATGCAATGATGATCTAGAGTGATCTTACAATTCTTTTACAACCACCAACATATATTTTACTAGAGCTGTGTATAATTCTTATTTCTCTAATTATTTATAAACCTTCAACTTTAATTATCTTCCCTTGGACCTTTAGTATGCAATTGGGAGCTAGCACATCATTATTTTGTTTGTCCCAGTATACAATTCCCTTTTTCACCCTTTCAATGGTTTACAAGATGCCTAGAACATTGCAAAATAGAACATGAATCCATATGGTTTACCCCATAGTCAAGGAGACTACTACCAGAAGAAGAAGAAGAATCAAAGGGAGGAGACAAAGAACCCAATCCAACAAATCCTGAAGATTTTTCAAAATATGTCCAACCATTCATGCACTTATTCAATAAGAAGAAATTTGAGAAACTACCAGACAGATGAGAATGGGACCACAAAATCAATTTAATGGAAGAAGTACCAAAGGAACTCAATGCAAAAGCCTACCCAATGACACTTAAAGAAGAAGAAACACTCAGTCAATGGCTAGATGAACAACTCAAAGCGGGACTCATTATAGAATCAAACTCAAGATATGCAGCACTATGTTTCTTTATACCAAAGAAAGATGGAATACTACAATTGGTACAAGACTATAGATGGCTAAATCAACACACAATCAAGGACAAAACACCACTACCCCTGATCAATAAAGTAATTGACAAACTCAAAGATACAAAATACTTCAACAAATTGAACCTAATCTAGGGATATAACAATATATGGATAAAAGAAGGCAATGAATGGAAAACAGCCTTTTTGACAAACAAAGGACTATTCGAACTAAAAGTGATGTACTTTGGACTATACAACTCACCAGGAACATTTCAATAGATGATGACAAGTATTTTCTGAGAACTACTACATGAAGGAACCCTTGCAAATTACATAAATGACTTTGTAATCCCAGCAAAGACAGAAAAAGAACTAGAAGAATGCACAATCAGGTTCCTTAAAATAGTGGAGAAACATAACTTGTGTTTCAAATGGTCAAAATGTGATTTTAATGCTATAGAAATACCCATACTGGGGGTACAAGTTGGAAATAGAGAAGTACAAATGAAAAAAGAAAAAGTCAAAGCAATTAAGGAATGGAAGACACTAACAAAAGTAAAGGATATCAAAAGTTTCTTAGGCTTTGCAAACTTCTATCGACAATTCATCAAAGATTTCAGCCACATTGCAGTACCATTAAATTGACTAAAAGGAAAAGGAGAATGAAAATAGACAGAAGAAAAACAGAATACATTCAAAGAGTTGAAACAAAAGATAATCACGTAACCAGTACTGGCCCTACCCAGAAGAGAAGGAAAATTGAGAGTAGAAGTAGACGTATTAGAATATGCAATAAGAGGAGTTCTTTTACAAGAACAAAAAGGTAAATAGAAACTAGTCACTTTCCTGTCAAGAACAATATCACCTACAGAAAGAAACTACAAAATATATGACAAGGAACTACTGGCAATAGTCAAAGCATTAGACAAATGGCGACAATACCTACTAGACACAGTTGAGAAATTTGAAGTATGGACAGACCACAAAAACTTAAAGTACTTCAAAGAACCACACAAACTCAATGGTTGACAAGCAAGATGGTATCTGAAACTACAAGATTACGACTTTACCCTATGACATATCCTAGAAAAGACAAATACAGAAGCAGACATATTATCTAGAAGAAAGAAAATAGACACGAAAAAAGACAACCAAGATATCCAGATGCTCAAAGAAGAGTTATGGGTATGATGAACAACAAGTTAAGATGGAACATCCATTGTACTACTCAGACAAAAACATCTACAAGTAGTGGAAAAAGGAATACTAGAATGAATTAGAAAAATCCAAACAAGGAAACAAGAAGTAACAAAACAGTTGGAAAAAAAAGACAAACAATTATGGGAAGAAAATGGAATTATGTACATAGATGGCAAGATCTATGTCCCAAGAAACAGGCAACTTTGAGACAAAATACTTAGTAACAACCACAACCCACCAGATGTCAGACACCCAGGACAACACAGAATAATAGAATTAATCAAGAGAAACTATTGGTGGCCAGGAATATGCAACAATGTATGAAAATATGTCCAAGGATGCTAGGAATGCCAACAGAACAAGGTACAACATATGAAGAAAGTGGCACCTTTATATCTCTTACCCACACCAAAAATATCATAGGAGGAAATTAGCATTGACATCATAGGACCCCTGCCAAGATCAGAAGACAAAGATGCTATTTTGGTAATAGTAGACCAATTCTCAAAAATGATCAGACTCATGGCCACAACAACTTCAATCTCCTCAAGTGAAGTAGCAAGGATATATTAGGACGACATATGGAAAATACACAGCATACCAAAGAAGACCATTAGCAATAGAGGACCCTAATTTACATCAACATTCATGGAAGAATTGTGCAAAGCATTAGGAATCAAGAGAGCAATGTCAACAGCCTACTATCTACAAACAGATGATCAAACAGAAAGAATCAATCAAGAAGTCAAAGTGTTCCTAAGACACTATATCAACTACAGACAAGACGATTGAACAAAATAGCTAGTAATAGCAGAATTGTAAGGGGACATCTAGGGCAGTGCTTAGTCAGTATTGAGGGTTTGTTCTACTAGTGGCCCAGTAATAGTACGTGTACGCATTCCCATTGTTTCTGTCTTCTCTCTGTTTGTGTCATGTGGTGCAATGCCTTCTATTCTATTATTAGGACATTGTGATTACTGATCCATGTGCTCATGTGATGGTGCATGTGATCATCTAGTGTAGAGTATATATACTAGCAAGCTGTCATAGATATACTTCACTTGAATCTCAACTTAGCTTCCGGGACTATTCAATAGCTTGAAGGATACTTGCCTCCGAGTGACGCCCTTACAAGAATTCCAGTACAATGACAAGGAATATGCAGCAACAGAACACTCTTCATTCTATATGAACTATGGAAGATACCCTTGGAAAGGAAACCTAACAGTGGAAATGGAGATACTAAGCTTGGAAGACCTATTAAAGAAGATAGAAACAACAAGAGAAAAAGCAAAGACAGCAATGGAAAGGACAAAGGAAACAATGAAAAGGCAATATAACAAAAGAACATGCCAATCATAAGGTCTCAAAACAGGAGAACAAGTATGGCTGGAGGCAAGAAACATTCAAACAAATTGACTCTCAAAGAAGTTGGACCAGAAAAGATATGGACCTTTTACAATCAAAGAGGAAATTGGACAGAAAGCATACAGACTACAGCTTCCAGAAGAATAGGCCATATACGATGTTTTTAATGAAAATCTGTTAACACATTGCAAAAAGGCAGAGTTTGCAAGTCAACACAAGGATCCAGCACCACCACCTGACATTATCAATGAAGAAGAAGAATATGAAATAGAAGAAATCAGGGGACATCATAAAAAAGGAAGAGATACTCAGTTCTTAGTACACTGGAAAGGATATGGAAATGAACACAACCAATAGATGGCAGAAACAAACTTATCACATGCAAAAGAAGCAATTCAAGACTATTGGACATAGCTTTCAAGACAAAATCTATAAAAGAGGAAGCTAAAGGTCATTTTTTGACATCTCAAACATACACTAGCAATTGAGAAATACCACAAACATGTCTTCTTTTACCAACACTACTACCAATGCTTCTACTATGGCTGTCTCCCTTACTTGGAACCAAGAAATCTATAACAAGATTATATGTTGTAACAATAGAACCAAAGATTGGGCAAGCAAAATGGATTGCATTATCCAAGCCATTGAAGCTATGGCAGGACTCGAAGAAAAAGCAGAAAAACTAGTCAGAATGGCTGACATTATCAACAACACCATGGCAGATACAGAAACAGGAACATTACTTGCTGGAGAAGGATATTGTACAGACATTGCCACACAGTTCTATGAAGTGGCCAAAACACTTAGGCTCATCTTGCATGATATCTTATCCCAATAATTCCATAATATCCAATGCAATCTAGTTAACAAACTTACAATATACCAAGGCCAAGGACATCCAACAATTGATAATCATATTCAAGAATTACAAGAATCATTTGCTCATACCAATCAGTTCACTTCCCTTCCATGAGTTAAACTAATAATTCTCCCAAAAGAAAATAAAGATAAAGAAGAAGTTATTTTAATACGTCCATCTCCACCTCCACCTGATACCAAATCCACAACCACATTATCAAGTAATGAATCAATAGTCTCAGCATCTAAAAATCCCAACACACAGTTATCAGAAGAAATCAATAATCTCATCATATGCTTAAAACAATTCAAAGCTCTATCCAGCGTTATTTGTTTCTTACCATCTGCTAGATATCACACCATCAGCAGAAATAGAGAAAACAGTTCCAGATATTGGAACTGGATCATCAAAGGATTGCTTGAATTAAAACAAAATTCAGAAATAGTATGAAGAGAATTCAAAATACCACTATATGAAAGAGGACTATCACATGAACCATAGTTCATATTAGAAGCAGCAGACAATAGTTATATTGTGGGACCACAGAAAAAGTCAGTGGCTATTTATGCTATGGGAGAAGAAAGGTTGTAGAAAATTCATGAGAACATGAACCCTAAAAAGGAGGTATTGTAACAATTGGCCTTATTGCACACAGATGTTTACCATAATGCAACTACATGGACTACTTCTTTGTTTCAGGTTACTTCATATGTGTAATAGCTCAGTCAGCACCTCACTGGTGGGGTATGTTCTTTACTCAGCAGACCTCATGTCTGTTATATATATTCCTTACATACTCCTTATGGTACATAGGTATATATACAGTAGATACTCTCCTGTATTCCCTACACTTTACCAATTGTATCATTCCCTTCCTTTCTCTACTCTCAATTCATTCTTGAGTCTTTACTTGAGTGTTGTAACCTGAGTTACTCCTTAAGGTCATAACATTTCCCTTCTAGAGTACTCTTAAGAACAGAGGTGAACTTCGAAGACTAATATTTACTAGAGTGACATCATACCTTAGTAGCCAGCAGTACTATATTCAAAAGAGTTACCATCAGATCTGAGCCATCATTAATGATGGCTAATTATATTAAGATTAAGAAAGGCAAGTTGACGTAGAGCCATTTTGCAACTACAGTGGAAAAAAACTGGATTCTGGAGTAGAGTTAGAAGAGTAGAGAGTGGTTACCCAGTGTTTAGGAGGGGTGCTGTCTTATCATTTTGGCCTTACTATGTTTGGGAATTTGGAGGTTTTTTTTGTTTCACTTTCTTTGTTGTCTTGCTGCTTTGTAATCCTTATAAAATACTCTAGGGCACAGAAGAGAACTCAAGCATTATACCCCCATTATCATCCTTTTCTGTTGCTCTAGAGCTTAATGGCTATTTAAGTGACTAAGTCTCTATTTTCTGAGTGTTTTTCTCTTTACTTTCTAAAAACTACCAAACCTCTCCCTCAATGGGAATTTAAGCCCCAACGGACTTGGGCATTTGCTTATGCTAGGAGCTAACCACTTGCTATATGTTTTTGGAGTTGGCTTTCAGTTGTATAGTCAGTTGAAGAAGAGCCTACACAATGGCATAGGTGTAAGAAAGCTAAACTCCAAGCTGGAATAAAGCTAACTGCCCTTTGTTCAGCAATTGACAAAGAGAACTTGATAAAGTTCCTGTTAGATTTGCTACACTATATATATAATTACTATTATGGCTATATACCTTGTCTTTCACAGTCCTCATGTTTATCAGCTGACTTCTTTGTCACATGCTGTGATTGTAACTCCCCATTATGATGTGACCATTCTGTGACTACTGTCACACTTTTGTGATTATGTGACTGTCACATGATATTTCCTGCACTCCATCTTAGTAATAATCTAAAAGAAAAAAAAATATAAATATTGACTTAGCTATTTTGCCAAGTTATGACAATAGGAATTCTAGGTAAATTTGCTGTATCAGCGGTAAGCTAAACTACTAGACTAGGTAAGGGCAGTAGTGTCACAGTACAAGATGAATGCATATCTTAGAAATCCAATTACAGTAAGATTGACCTCAAGTGAATTTTTAAAACTACTATTATAATTTCTTTCAGTTATTCAACTTTTCTTCTTTATTACTCTTTTTCAAGCTCTCTTTGTTCATTTGATCATCTTCCCAGTGTCTACTTGTTAAAAGCACAATTGTGAAACATCTTAGAGGTTCTGTTTCTTTTAGTTATTATTATCTTTGTTTGTGATCAATTCCCTTTGATCCCCATCAGTGACTTAGTTCTTGTCCTAAAAATATATGGCTTTGCTATAAAGGGAAATGAGCTGTTAGGAGATGATGCCTGTCGCTCTGAGCACACACTATAAAGGGGTGCTATAAAACCCTAACTGTAAGGGGACACCTCCATTTCTACCCCTGAACGGCTTGACAACACTCTGGAGCTATCTTAGCCTGCTTACTAATGATACTTAAATACACTAGTTTAGCTCCAATCCTGCTAACCCTGACACTAAGGGATATATATAATGTAAAGGATCCCTCTAGGAGCCTCATTCTAATCTCTGAGGATTCTCCTGGAGGTGAGTTGTATCATAACCACAATCTGTAATATTACTGAGGATTCTCCTAGAGTCTTGTGCCCAGTCACCCTTACAGCAGATTAGGATCTTAAAGCGGAGTCTTAGACTATCCCAGTAGACAGCCACCTAATAGGTCACCCTTCCCTGTCATACCCAACTCTTCAAAAAATCCACTCTTCAGATGTCGTTACCCCCGGACACCCCTCAAGGTATAGCCAACGCCCTAGGATACCTGCAATACCATCTGCAGGAGCTTACGGAGAGACAATATGTCTCAGAAAGTAACATTAACTCCACCCTGGCAGCCCTGACTGCGCAGCTATAGCAGCTCACACAGTTAGTGGCTAACCTCTCTCCTCCGGCTGTACTGAACATACCTCCCCCACCCATACCATCCCCTCTGGTGTCTTCGTCCCCCACTCTACTGGCATGATAAACTCGCCCCAAGCTCTCCTGCCCTCTGGACTTCAATGGAGAATGTCACAACGGCTGTGCTTTCCTGAACTCCTGCTCTCTCTATATACATCTAGCCCCAGAGCAGTTCTATGATAAACAAAAAAAGATTCTCTGGGCTCTCACATTCTTCAAAGGAGGTCGCATCACCAAGTGGTCCGAAAACGTGTTCCGTCAAGAAGTGAACACTAGCGTTTTCTCTATCCAAACCTGGGGAGTCTTCAAACAACAATTCCGGCTACACTTCTTTCTTGTAAATGTAGAAGCGGATGCGATTAACGCTTTGGAAGGGACCTCCTACCACCAAGAAAATTAGACAGTAGATGACTATTTGGATAGCTTCCAAGCCCTAGTCTCCGATGCTGGTTATATGGATCCCCAGACACTAGTGGTGAAATTTCGGCAAGGTCTTAGACTAGGCATTCAAAACCAGATTGCCACTATGCCCTATGGATGGCCAGCTGATACTGACCCTGACGTGTGGTATAGAGCAGCATAGAGGATTGACCAAGTGCACCTCGCAAATGAAGCCTTCCAGTCTGTGTTGCGTTCTGCCCCTTCCACATCGCTCAAAACTGTCTCCGCCCGACCCTCACCATTGTCCATAGCAAGATTACCCCTCGCTCCGCCCCCTCTAGTCACTCTGAAGCCTCCGCCAACTACTTCATCTATGGGAGTCCCCATAGATGTGGACACTACTAAGAAAGCAAGGTCTTTGTCTCTGCGAGGGTATTACTAATATGGAGATGCGAACCATATAGTCTGAGATTGTCCCCACTGAATGGATGTCCGTCAACTCACTACAGAGCAGTGGGAGGAATTGATTGAAGATCTGTTGGCGTTGAAAGATGCAGTTCTGATAGTAGAGGCTTGTCCCCCAAAGGAAAAGGATTTTGTGTAGCACAGCCGGCGATAAGTGCACCCCGGTCGCCAGTAAATAAGTTCACTGTATTGACTATAGAGGACCTCAATACAATTGACAGTGAACTAGTAGATGCACCCTCCCCTATCCCTCTCGTCTCGGCTTCGCTCTGCAGACCCAAGTGGGAGAAAAGACTGCCCAAGCTCCTTTTGATCAGCGCTTTGGACACACGAGGGACGTCCCTACTCCTGCCAGTGGAAATCGGAACTACAGACACGAGCAAACTACACTCTATCAGAGCCCTCCTAGACTGTGGAGCAACCAGAAGCCTCATCGACAGGGATTTTGTCTGTTCGAAGGGGATGAACACCTGGACCCTCTCACATAACATCTCTGTCTTCAATGTCAACAGTTCCCCCAACGAGGTAAAACAAATCTCCAAAGTTGTGGACATAGTTCTCTAGTACAAGACTCATTCTGAAAGGATGCTCCTGGCCATCTCCAGACTTGGGAAACAGAATCTAATCCTAGGCTATGACTAGCTCAAGGACCACAACCCCAAGATTGACTAGGAAAAAGAAGAGGTCAAAATGACTCGCTGTTTCCTCCGCTGCGAGGAAGAACATGCCCTGTAGAAGGAACAGACTCGCCAGAAGAGGATTGAACTCCGAGCCCTCCGATCTTGTCATGACAGACCCATACCCCTGCTCCAAGAAGAGCTAGAGCCAGAGGAGGAGCCTCTGCAAATGTACCACTCGAGTTGGGAGCTCGGAGACCGACTGTTTCTTATACGTCTCCTCCCAGAGGCCGACCAAGTCGACCTCCGAGCCATGACCACAATATCTCAATGCCTCGCGGAAGGAGCTAGACGCAGCGTGGAAACACAGGTCACTGTCACTCTGCTACCAGCCTACGTCACGGAGTTTCGATCCGTATTCGCTAAGAAGGACTTTGACATCCTACTGGAGCACTGCAAATGGGATCATGCGATTGAACTAACCCCCGGAGCAGAGCCTAAGTCGTCAAAAGTGTACCCTCTGTCTCCGTTGGAGCAAGCGGAGTTGGATGCCTTCCTGGAAGAGAACCTCTGCACTGAATGAATCCAACCTTCAAAATCCCCTATCACAGCCCCTGTGTTTTTTATTAAGAAGAAAGATGATTCGCTCCGTCTAGTCCAAGACTACCATGCACTGAACACCATAACCATTAAGAACAGATACTCTCTCCCCCTCATCTCCCAACTCGTCTCCCAACTCCGCGGAGTCCGGTATTTCACAAAACTGGACATCTGCTGGGGTTTCAATAATGTATGCATCAAGCCTGGAGACAAATGGAAGGCAGCCTTCTGCACCAACTGTGGCCTCTTTGAACCCCTTGTAATGTTTTTTAGAATGACCAACAGCCCTGCTACCTTCTAGACTATGATGAATGACGTCTTCAGAACTGTCATAGTAGAAGGGATTGTTGTAGTGTACTTGGACAACATTTTGATCTTTACAAAGATGGAAGAGGAGCATGAACGAGCAGTCTGGAGGGTCTTGGAAATACTGATGGAACATAAATTATTCCTCTATCTGGAGAAGTGTGAGTTCCACCGGAAGCAGATTGAATACCTCAGACTAGTCATCTCAGAGAACAAGGCTGCAATGGACCCTATTAAAGTCACCGGAGTCTACAAGTGGCCCATCCTGGAGAACCGAACTGATGTACAAGCTTTCATAGGTTTCGTTAACTTCTACTGTCGCTTCATTCAAGACTTCTCAACCATAGCTCAACCTCTCTTCGACCTCACTCGCTCTGATCAGGCCTGGAACTGGAGTACTAAGGAACAGAAAGCCTTTGAATGTCTCAAGATGGCAGTGACCACTGCTCTAATCCTAACATCACCCCAAGACTCAGAACCCTTCTATATCGAGGCTGACAGTTCAGATTTCACCTCTGGAGCTGTCCTCTCTCAGCAACTACCCAGAGGAGAAAAATGACACCTAGTGGCTTTCTATAGCAAATTCCTGTCCCTGGTAGAATGAAACTACGAGATCCATGATAAGGAGATGCTTGCTATCATCCGTGTGCTAGAAGAGTGGAGGCACTTTCTGGAAGGAGCCTGGCACCCGGTAGAAATCTAGACGGACCACAAGAACCTGGAGTACTTCATGATGGCTAAGAAACTCAACCATCGCCAAGCCCATTGGTCTCTATACTTGGCTCGCTTTGACTTCAAGTTAATTCATTGCCCAGGATGCTCCATAGGAAAGCCAGATGCTTTATTGCAGAGACTGGACCATGACAACGGAGCCTCTGACAACGAAGATGTGGTCCTTCTATGACTGGAGCTCATAGCAGTCCAAGCCCTTGAAGGACTTCACCTAGAAGGACTGGAGCGAGACATGCTTAGAGAAATCCATCAAGGGAACCAGAGAGGTGACTAGAAAGAGCCCATAGCAAAGGCAGCGAGAGAACTCCAGCAACCATTGAGTAAGACGGTCCATTCTGCAGAGTGGTTAGAAGATGACAGAGTATTCTGGTTCAGAGGCAAAATCTATGTTCCCCAGAATTCGGACTTACGAAGGCGGATAGTCTCGCTATACTACAATACAAAGGTTGCTGGACATCCTGGACACTGGAAAACACTGGAGTTGGTATCTAGGAACTACTGGTGGCCTCAAATGTCTAGGTATATTGGACAATATATCAGTACCTGTGACCTCTGCCTTAGGACGAAACCGATAAAGCAGGCTCCGGTAGGCGAACTGCATTCTCTCCAGATCCTGGACTCGCGATGGGACATGCTTAGCATGGATTTTGTTGTGGAACTCCCCCTCTCCTCCGGACATAATACAGTGATGACAGTGGTAGACTCAGTGTCAAAATGGGCACACTTCATTCTGACGCACATGACGGTGATAGCAGAAGGCGCAGCTAGGCTTTTCTTACATCAAGTCTGGAAACTCCATGGTCTTCCGAAGTGTATAGTCTCGGACCATGGATCTCAGTTCGTCGCTCATTTCACCAGAGAGCTTTACTGCCTACTAGGAATAAAGTTGGCATCCTCTACAACCTGGCACCCCCAAACCGATGGACAGATGGAATGCGTTAACCAAGAATTGGACCAGTATCTCTAGCTATTTGTAAACAAATGGCAAGACGATTGGTACAACCTCTTACCTATGGTGGAGTTCCAGCACAACAACCATGTCCACTCCACTACCTAACAGCTTCCGTTCCTACTCAACACTGGATGCATTTCTCACATGGACTTTGAACCCCGACAGAACCACTTCAATCTAGAGACGGTCAACGAGTTTACAGAAAGGATGAGAATGGCAATCGAAGAAGCGAAGTCTATGATCTGCAAGGCACAGGACAACATAAAAAGATACTACGACCATCGAAGAACTCCAGCTCTGGTGTTCCAACCGGGCGACAAGGTCTTCCTCAACGCATTGGATATTTGCACTATGTGCCCCTCACAAAAACTCTTGTACCAACGGCTTGGCCCTTTTGTAGTAGAACGGCAGATCGGACCTATGGCCTATTACTTAAGGCTGCTACACTGGATGAAGTAACTCCATCCAGTATTCAACGTAGTAAAGCTCCAAGACATATCTGACACGCGGAGTTCGACAACATTTTTCATTCTGAGTCCATTGCTCTGAGACGTAGCAATCTTGAAGGGGGGGTGAATGTAAGGGGACACCTCCATTTCTACCCCTGAACGGCTTGACAACACTCTGGAGCTATCTTAGCCTGCTTACTAGTGATACTTAAACACACTAGTTTAGCTCCGATCCTGCTAACCCTGACACTAAGGGATGTATATAATGTAAAGAATTCCTCCAGGAGCCTCATCCTAATCTCTGAGGATTCTCCTGGAGGTGAGTTGTATTATAACCACAATCTGTAATATTACTGAGGATTCTCCTGGAGTCTTGTGCCCAGTCACCCTTACAGGTTTGCTGTATTAGACATAGAAGAGGTCAATACAGATATCTATAAACCTATAGACATATCCTCTCTCTCCTCTGCTTCAGACAAGATAGCACAATCCCAGAAACCAAAATAGGAAAAGAGGTTACCCAAATGACTCTCTGTCAGCACTCTTGATGTTTGTGGGACGTCAATCATCCTTCCAATAGAAGTCAGCACCACAGATACCAGCGAGGTATATTCCGTCAAGATGCTTTTGGACTCTGGAGCTACGGGCAACTTCATAGATTAAGACTTCATCCAAACAAAAGGTATTAACACCCAGAGCATCTTTCGCCCCATACCAGTGTACAACGTGAACAGCTCCCCCAACGAGGCAGATCAGATCTCTGAAGTGGTAGACGTGGTTCTCCGTTACAAAACCCACTCCGAAAGGAGGCTCCTCGCTGTTTTCAGCCTCAGAAGGCAAAACATGATCTTTGGTTATACCTGGCTTAAGAACCATAACCTGAAGGTCAATTGGCAAACTAGAGAAGTGTAGATGAACTGATGCCCTCCTCAATGTGAAGAATACCATGTGATATGAAAAGAACAAGCGTCGCAGAAGAGGATGGAGACCAGAGCTCTCAATGTCTGCCAATCTGGACCCTCTCCAGAGTATGTGGAAGACTCAGAAGAGGACAAGGCCCCTGTTCAGACTTGTGAAGCTAAATACGAGCCAGGGAACTGACTCTTCATGACCAGAATCCTCCTGGAGTCTACTGTGAAAGACCTACGTGCTATCTCTACGACCTCCCAGAAACTTGCAGAAGAAGCCTGTTGATCTGCAGAGATATGGAAGGAACCTTTTATTCCACCTGACTATGTCAGAGGATTCAAGTCTGTATTTGCCAAGAAAGACTTTGACATCCTCCCAGAGCACAGGCAATGGGACCATGCCATTAAACTCATTCTATGTTTGGAGCCTAAGTCATTGAAGGTCTACCCTCTGTCTCCAGTGGAACAAAAGGAGTTGGACTCCTTTCTAGAGGAGAATCTGTACACCGGACAAATCTGCCCCTCCAAATCCCCCATGGCAGCTCTAGTGTTCTTCATCAAGAAGAAGGATGGCTCACTCCAGTTGGTTCAGGACTATCGAGCACTCAACTCTATGATGGTCAAGAATAAGTACCCTCTCCCACTGATCTCTGAACTCATGTCCCAACTCTGCGGAGCCAGATACTTTACTAAGCTAGATGTCTGTTGGGGTTTTAACAATGTTCGCATTAAGCCTAGAAACAAGTGGAAGGCAGTCTTCCGAACCAATCGAGGCCTATTCAAACTCTTGGTAATGTTCTTTGGAATGACTAACAGTCCAGCCACCTTTCAAACCATGATGAACAACATCTTCTAGAACCTCATAGTAGAAAGTATTGTGGTGGTCTACCTGGACGACATCCTGATCTTCACCAAGACGGAGGAAGAGCACGTGCAAGTAGTCTGACAGGTATTACAGATCTTGAAGGAGAACAAACTCTTTCTCTGCCCAGAGAAGTGTGAGTTTTACAAGCAATGGATTGAGTACTTGGGTCTGGTCATCTCAGAGAACGAAGTCTCCATGGATCTGGTCAAAGTCGCAGGAGTCTGAGAATGGCCTACTCCAGAGAACAAGACGGACATTTAGGCTTTCCTAGGTTTCGTAAACTTCTACCAGAGATTTATTCAGGACTTTTCTGCCAAAGCTCGACCCCTCTTTGACCTAACATGCTCTAAACAAGTCTGGATGTGAAGTGGAAAGGAACAGGCGGCCTTTGAAGACCTCAAAACAGTGGTAACCACTGCTCCAGTGTTGGTGTCTCCTCAGGAATTAGACCTTTTCCGGATCAAAGCAGATAACTCAAACTTTGCTACAGGGGCAGTCTTGTCTCAGTAGTCGATGATGAACGGAAAATAGCATCCCATAGTGTTCTATAGTAAGTCCTTGTCCTTTGTGGAGCAGAATTATGAAATCCACAACAAGAAAATACTGGCCATTATCTATGCATTAGAAGAGTGAAGGCACTTTTTGGAAAAAGTGACCCATCTGGTGGAAATCTGGACTGACTACAAGAATCTCAAGTATTTCATAATGGCCAAGAAACTTAACTGTTGTTAAGCTCATTGGTCTTTGTATCTGGCTAGATTCAACTTCTTGCTTCATTACTACCCCAGACGTACTATGGGCAAACTGGACATACTGTCAAGAAGAGCTGATCATGGAAATAGAGCCTCCGACAATGAGAACATTGTCCTCCTTCGACTGGAGTTCCTTGCGGTGCATGCCCTGGAAGAAGTGGAACTGACAGGCATAGAACAGAAGATCTTGTCTGACATATACAAAGGAAACTGGGACAGAGACCAAGAGAAACCCATCGCTAAGGCAGTATGAGAGCTCTGATACTCCACTAATAGGATAGTGCACTCCTCAGAGTGGTCAAACATAGATGGCCTGCTCCAGTTCCAAGAGAAGATATACGTACCTCAAAGTCCAGACCTACACAGACAGATCGTAGCCCTCTGCTATGACACCCATATTGCAGGTTACCCTGGATGCTGGAAGACACTAGAACTGGTGTCCCAGAACTACTGGTGGTCTCAGATATCTAGGTATATTGGCCAGTATATAAGCACCTGTGATCTCTGTTTCTGGATGAAACCCTGGCGATACTCTTCAGTTGGTGAACTTCAACTGCTCTCTGTTCTGAATGCACAGTGGGATATACTCAGTGTCAATTTCATAGCCAAACTCCCAGAGTCCTCCAGACATGACGCTGTCATGATTGTCATAAATTCTATCTCCAAGAGAGTACACTTCATTCCAATACATACAACGGTCACAGCGGAAGGAGCAGCTAGACTCTTTCTTCACCACATCTAGAAGCTTTACGGCCTCCTAAAGCGTGTTGTCTCGGACCGTGGACCCCAATTCATAGCTTCATTCACTAAGGAACTATATAGGCTCCTAGGTATACAACTATCCTTCTCCATAGCTTAACATCCCTAGATGAACAGACAAACGGAATGCGTCAACCAGGAGCTTAACTAATTCCTCCACCTATTTGTCAACAAACAGCAGAACGACTGGTATGACCTCCTACCCATTGCAGAGTTCTAGTACAACAACCACGTCCACTCTGCGATGTAGCAACCTTCGTTCCTACTAGACACTGGACAAATTCCCCATATGGGCTTTGAGCCAAGCCAAGTCCCCTCCAGACTAGAGACAGTCAACAAATTCACAAAGAGGATGAAGTCTGCCACTGAAGAGGCCAAATCAGCGATCTGCAAAGCATAGGAAGACATGACACAGTACTATAATCAAAAAAGAACTCTGGCCCCCGTGTATAAACCAGGAGACCGAGTATACTTAGATGTGTCAGACATCAAACGACACATCTATCTCTGAAGTTGTCACATTGCTGACTAGGACCCTTCAAAATAGAATGCTAAGTGAGACCATTAGCCTACCATCTTAAGTTACCTCACAGAATGAGGCAGTTGCATCTAGTGTTCAATGTCATAGAGTTGTCCACTGCTCCAGAAGATCCAATCCTAGGGAGGAAACTACAAGCCCTGCCGCCATCTATCGTCGTCAATGGAGAAGAAGAGTGGGAAGTGGAAGAGATATTAAATAGTCGCTGGTACCAGAGGAGGTTCCAGTTCCTGGTCAAGTAGAAGGGTTTTAGCAGAAAACACAACTCTTAGGAGGTAGCCTCCAATGTCAAGATACCAGACCTCGTCGCAGAGTACTATCAGAAGCACCTAGCCACCCCAAGACACATCTGCCGGACAGACTTCGACACCATTTTCAATCCCGGAACTATTGCTTCGAGACACAGCAACCTTGGAGGGAGGGTAAATGTAAGAGGACCTCTCACACATGACCCTAGAGTGCTCCCCATTGTCTCCCAATGCAATTTCATTATGCAGCCCCTGATTACCAAAGAATGGAATGCAAGAGCATTTTAGTATATATTGTAGATTATTCCCTCCAGGAGCCTTATCTAATTCTCTGAGAAATCTCCTGGAGATGAGTTATAACATATTTCATAGTATAATTTAACTGAGGAATCTCCTGGAGTGCTCCACTCCGGTTGCCCTTACAAGGATCCTCTGCTCCTTTGCAGATGCTATAGCCCATGGCTGTTTAGAATAAAGTGCTGTGCATTCATTACTGCATCTGCTCCCTGAACTAAGCTGATTTCTTGATGATAGCTATAACAAGTCTAATATTCACTATTCCTTGTCTCTCCAGCCCTGCTGTTTACCCATCTTGGGCAATCAGTGTGCATTTCTCTACTGTCTTCTCCCACTCTCTAACTATCTCAGCTCAGTCCTCTACAACCTATACCAATGTAATAGCTGCAACTAGGGACTTTGTAGCATTAAGTAGTGTAGTCTGTATGGCTCGATGTGATAATAAATTTGTGTTGTCCGCATTGCCTATAGCTGAGAATCTACAAAGATGTGATAAAGCACTATACACTACATGCAAGGGTAAAGAAGCGCCATATGGCTGCTTTTATAATGATGAATGGTTCTTGGACTCTAGTGCCTCTGCCCATTTTACTTCTTTTGAGTCTGACTTTGTCTCTATAACTCAAGGAAATTATAGTCACATTGAGACAGCCAATTCTAAAGTACCTCTTTTTATGGTTGCTATAGGAACTATCCTTATAGAACATGAAATCATTGACCCTAAAGACAAGACAACCAGAACTGCTATCTCTAAACTATGGCCAGTGTACTGTGTTCCTGGTATGACCATGCGCCTCCTTTCCACTGGACAGTTACTTTAATCTGGATTGAGTATAGAAGGCACAATGGATGGTTCAACCTTTCATGACTCATCTGGTGATGCTGTTCTCTCTGCCCTATCTAATCTATAGGAGAGCATCCAGGTTGTGAGAACATGTATCATTAAGAACAATGTTCCTAATCCTGTGAGCCTTGTTACAAGGCACCTAGATTATGAGACAATTCATCATCAACTTGGGCATATCTCTGATAAAGCCATGAGACATATTTCAGACAATGTTGAAAGTACTGAAAAGATCTGCTTCCCTAACAAGAAGCATATATGCCATGGTTATGCTTTAGGAAAGCTACACTAGCACAGTTTCCCTAAGAACCCTAAGCATTCTAGTAAGACTCTTGGATTGATCCATTCAGATCTCTTTGAGCTCCCCACTTTATCATACTCTAAGTATAAGTAGGTGATTACATTCCTTGATAACTATTTCTCCTATTATAGAGTTTCTTTCTTGCACAAAAAATCAGATGCTGCAGAAGCAATTAAAGCTGTTTTCTGATTGTGGTCAAATACTACTTCCCACACTGTTAAACACCTGCATACTGATAATGGGGGAGAGTATATGACATTGGAATTGCAATCCTTTTTACATGAACAAGGAATTGTCCATGAGACAAGTACACCACATGTACACTAGCAAAATGGTCGAGCAGAGTGGTTGAATTGGACACTACTAGAAAAGGTGCAATCTATGCGACTTGAAGCATGCTTACCTGATTCCTGGTGGGAGTTTGCTTTTGCAACTGCTACCCATGTCTATAACCATACTCCTATTAAATGTCTCAAATGAAAAATACCTCAGAAGATTTTCACAGGTGAAAAACCTAAAATATCACACCTTTGTGTCTTTGGTTGTGAAGCATATGTGTATCTCCCCAATGAAGTTTGCACAAATAAACTTACACCGCACTCTGAACTCATGATATTTATTGGGTATGAGGATAATGGCTATAGATTTATTCATCACATACAAGGGAATGTTATATTCTGCTCTACCCAAGCTATCTTTGATGAAGGACACTTCTCTAAATGTCCATTGTCTTACTCTAGAGAGCAAACGCCTCCTGGTAGACTAATCCCAGAGATAGAGTCATCAGGACCTAGACCTTCTGGTGTAAATGAATCTGCTCCAATATCCTTTCCACCAATACCTGTACATCCCAGACCCTTTACTCCTCCAATCTCTCCTAATTTGCCAACTCACTCAGAATCTCTATCTTTCTGTCACAAACTTCATTTGGCCATATCTCCATCAATTCTTTATTGATTCTCATGGTCTCAATGGCTACGGAAAGCCCTTGAAAAGACCTTTCGATCGGTACCAGTCACGTCTCTAGGCGATCAATAATGGCCGAGATATTAGGCAGATCAACTAGTAACCACCATGGTACTGTTTATTAAATCGCCAATATCTCGGAAACCGCCACGATCTAAGCTTCGCTTTTAGGCATCAGAGAAGCCCTCTTCATACTGCTCAGAATGAGCCTAAAACGGCGCCTCGGCGATCAGTATCCGTGGAGATATGAAGGCCTCAATGTTTGTACATGGACTTCATTAATTACCCATAGATAGTCATCTGTTCTTTTCTTAGAACAAAGGACAGCCTCCATAAGGTTAAGTTAT
>Ga0153968_1000001_pt1 | contig 30716 bp, 16 predicted proteins | sample TSGA052MetaG_FD_104729 | JGI IMG/M metagenome (GOLD analysis project Ga0153968, IMG submission 104729) | Attine ant fungus gardens microbial communities from Georgia, USA - TSGA052 MetaG | ecosystem: Host-associated > Fungi > Mycelium > Unclassified | place: USA: Georgia, George L Smith State... | reverse complement strand
TGATGGCGGCGATAGCTTCTACACCTCAATCTCAGTCTCAAATGTCATCGCAGAATACACATCATTGGCCGCCAGTAAGCTACGCTTCGACGTCTCAACATCAACAAGGTGTACACCCGCGAAGAAGTAGCACAGTCGCTCATCCAGGTTTCCAGCCTACATCGCATCAAATTCAATCCCCTTACCATCAACAGCAGCAACAGCAGCGACCTCTCCAACAACAACAGCAGCACCAAGAAGTACCAAGCAGTCTTCCCCAATTTCCACATGTGCCGACTGTCGCGCCGATGTACGATACGACGATACATAATGGGGTCATGCAGAGTGAGGAGAGAAAGGAGGCTATGCTGATTGATCTATGACTTATGTGTGTCCTGACATGGGATTCTTCGATTCTATTATATTTCGCTTGCAACAGTTCTGTGATTGTTGGCATGAGTTCTTGTATTTGAGCTATTGTTCCTGGAATAGCATTACTGTTGGGTTCGAAAACTCCAGGCTTCTTAACGTGACTAGTTTTCCACATGTTTTCAACATTGAAGCGTTTTGGGACACGCATTGAAAGATGTGAGAGAGTTATTGAAAAAAATAGGCAATGATTTGAGCACCCTTAGTCATCGTCAGTTGATGTTACTGCTGTCAAAACATCTATTCTGCAGTGATCACTGCTACCATACATATCAAAAATACGAAACGCAAAACTAGGGCTACAGCTGAAAAGAATCTGGAGAAATATACACAAAGGGGGTCATCGCTGACCTCCTCATTCCGACACAGAGAAATACAAGAAATCAAAAATCCTAAACAATATCATGCGTGTGTCCGTGGGGATCAACTGGAACAGGAGTTATGGCTCCTGAGCGCATGTCCGTGGATTCGCTGGCGAACGAAGTAGATGTCGAAATATTATCGCTGGATCTACCAGGGAGAATGCGACTGGCATCAGGAAAGACAGCCTCGTTGCACTGGGAATTCGATTTGAGAAGCTCTTGGTTGGATTTCTTCTTCAAAAAACGGGAGATGCCGTTAAAAAACATCCACTTTTGTTTAGAAGGAGGAGACGACAACGTGCTAGGTGCATTAGAACTTTCCACGTCGGAGGCAGGAAATTCTTTGCATATAGCTTTTTCCTTGAAAAATTCAGGCATAGAGCCTCGGTGTAAGCCCGAGCATGGTTCAACACCACCCTTGGACCTACGATGGTAAATAGATGATCAAGATAATTGATTAGATGACATACCTTGAGGATGAGGAATGACTGCCAAAACTTCCAGAAGAAACTCCGACATAGCTCCCAGCTAAACTCATGGCATAGCGATAATGCTTCATGGCTTCTTCAGAAAAGCCGAAGAAGGCAAAAAAACCCAAAGCAGAGATAACCCATAACCACCGAGAAAATTCGATGAGAGCGGCATTCGATTCGGAACGCCACTCTTCAGCTGAGTACTGGAGCACGATAGAGACATTGGCATGAAGGTCCTTGAAGCTGGTCCACGGTGCAATCCCTTCGTTCATGTTCGTCGTGAGAGTGTATGACTGAACTCCAAGCGAACAAATCGCAACCGTCGCCGCAAAGAGCATGAGACGGATATAGCGACTGTTGGTCAAGCCGGATTGAATAGATAACAAATTCTTACTCTGGTCACGGACTCTGCGGAAGGCACAGAAGCTCAAGATGGCATATATCAAAGCGATGCTGTCAAGTACAAGGATAGGAAATGGGTTGCAGATGACCTCAACCCAAGTTTGGTATGCGGAGTTGTAGCACCCAATGTCTTCAAAAATGAAATATCGCACATCTTCATAAACATATTCTGAAATAAATTTGAGGCGTCCCTCAGTTGTTTGAGCATAGACACAAGATTCTTACCCAAGATCAAAAAGATAATAGGAACGCCGAGACCAACTGCTAGATCAACCGCCACCTGGCGCTGCTTTTCGGCCCTCGAGGTGGTCACCTTTCGCACTGAAGCAATGAGATACATGCGGCGATTGACACAGAGCGAAGCAGCTGAAAGTCCACAGTTGCCTATGACTATGACTCTTGTAACTAGAAAAATACAGTAAGTGACTTCAATATCTCAGTGGAACACCTTCTCAAACTCACAAATATCACACCAGACAGGAGCCCAGTCGCGAGTGTTACCCTTCCATATGATAGAATTTATGCAAAATCCAAGGCAACCTAGGCCTGAGTAAGCCATGAAAAGACATGTTCCCGTATTCCAGGCTGAGATACCACATGTTAGGGTGTGACACCAAGCGCAGAGGAGAATACTTACCCTTTAGGTGCCACGGGAATGGGATACAGCAAAGAACGAATCCAATACTTGAGAACAGGGTGAAGACCCAATTGGGGTATGACGCTGCTGCCATTCTGTGGTCTCACTCCAGAGGTTGGGTTGGAGGACGTCCTAACACCGGTGTCGGTACCTAGAGAGAGGATATCAACTGTGATGAAAGGTGAATGTCCCTGTACACTATATAAGAGACTCCATTTAATAACCGCCAAAGATATCCATATCTGGCTGTGGCTTTGTCTTGTCCCAAATTGAATGGCAGAGATGAGTTTCCTGTTTTAGCTGCTGCTTTGTAAATGAATTGCAAACAGTTCATCGCTTCTTTCTCACACACCACCATCACTGATGGTAGTGCCTAGTAGAGAACCAGCAAATTTCTGCAGCACACTATAAGGCTCCTAACATTCCTAACTTTACCAATGGTTCCTTAGAAAATAGTGAATAGAAGCCCCTTGGGACCAACAATCCCATTGCCAGGTCACAATCAACAATCAGTCAACTCTCAACTATGTGACCCAAATGGAAGCCCAAAACAGGTCCTGGGCCAAGCAAATGGAAGTTAAAGAAGACACCAGTGCAAGCATACATGTGGTACCCCCTCCCAATGTATGACATAATGAAACCTCACCATTCAATTTCTCAGTTTGAACATAGGCCTCAGTTGACATTAGGATCCACCAGGGATAGGGCATGCCCCCAGGATAAGGGTAAGGGTGGGGTAAGAATAAGAGTAGTCATTAACTTACCCTAGGGTTATCCTTGATAGGCCCTAGTTGATATTCATGTTCAAGAAAGAATATGTGTTTCAACCTTAAGCCTATGTCAACACTTGATTACTCTTTTCCCCTCTACAATGGGTTTAATTAAGGTTTTCAGAAGAGTTATATTGAAAGCAAGAGTATTGAGAGTTATACTCTACAAGGCTGTTCAAGAACTAAAAAGAGAGTGAGGTCCTAAGGAAAGTAGTTTCACAAAAAAACAACAGAAAGAGAGAACTTGCTATTCCTTTCTCTTTTGGCCTATATTTATCCTTAAAAGATAAAGTAACTCAGATGTCATGCAAGTGGTAGACAACTATGTATATTGCATTACCTAAAAGATAAAGTAACTATATGAAGTAAATGAGTGTTTAGTATTCAAATAGAAAGTATAATAACATACCTCAGACATCACCCAAGTGGTAGATGACTGAGGGGAATATCTGCAAGAGTTGTCCATATAAGTGTACAAAGCAGGAGATAATGCAAGTCATGGAACTAAAGTTAAACTGTCTCACATCTATGTCACCCAGTCTCATGTCAAACCAAACTCTATCTCCACTACTACACTACTTCATCAATCCTATCACAAATAGCCAATTACCAATTTGTGATTGGTTAAATTTGTCACAAACTTCATTTGACCATATCTCCATTGATACTTTGACAATTCTCACTGTCTCAATAGCTACAGAAAGCCCTCAAAAAACATTTTGATTGATGCCAGTTATGTCTTGAGGCAATTAGTATTGGCTGAGATATTAAGCAGATCAACAGGTAACCACTATGTTACCATTTATTAAATTGCTAATATCTCAGAAACTGCCATGACTGATGCTTTGGTTCTAGGCTCAGCAGAAGCCTTCTTTATAATGCTCAGAACAAGCCTAGAACAACCTTGAGGCAATTAATATTAGTAGAGATATGAAGTCCTCAATGTTTGCACATGAACATTAATTAATTACCCATAGATAGTCATCTGCCTTTAATTAGAACAAAGGACAGCCACCATATGGTTAAGTTATTGCTATTTTACAAAGGTACTACCATATGTAGAACAATAAGTAGTAGCATGTGATGGCCTGTGCTATTACTTTCCTGTATATAAGGACTCCTTGTCTAAGGATTAGACCTCAGACTTAACAACATCTTTTGTCATCATCTAAACTTTGCTTCTAAGACCCTTTGAGCTCTAGAATCCATAATCCCAAATAAGTAAGTGACCATTTGTGATAAAATTGGTATTTAAAAAGAGCTTATAAGTGAGGTTTAGACAGTAGCAAAAGATGTTATTAAGTTTGAGGTCTAATCCTCAGACTAATATACATGAATATAATTGTAGCAACTTAGCCTGAGATGACAAGGAGAACTCAATAGAGTTCCTATTCAATTACTGTATACTACTTATACACATGTTTGTCACAAACTTCATTTGGCCATATCTCCATCAATTCTTTAACAATTCTCACAGTCTCAAAGGCTACAGAAAGCTCTTGAAAAGACCTTTTGATCAATGCCAGTCACGTCTCAAGGCAATCAATATTGACCAAGATATTAGGCAAATCAACTAGTAACTACTATGTTACTATTTATTAAATCACTAATATCTCAGAAACTGCCACAATTTATGCTTTGGTTCTAGGCTCAGCAGAAGCCTTCTTTATAATGCTCAGAATGAGCCTAGAACAACCTCAAGGCAATTAATATCAGTGGAGATACAAAGGCCTCAATGTTTGTATATAGACATTAATTAATTACCCATAGATAGTCATCTGTCCTTTTCTTAGAACAAAGGACAGCCTCCATATGGTTAAGTTATTACTATTTTAAGTACAAAGGCACTACCATATGTAGAACAATAGGTAGTAGTATGTGATGATCTGTCCTAGTATACAGACCATCATAATTATATATATAAAGACTCATAGTCTGAGGATTAGACCTCAGACTTAACAACATCTCTTGTCACTGTCTAAAACTTGCTTTTTAAGCCTTTTTGAATATCTCAAAATCAAATCAAAAATTAGTAAGTGATCTTTTGTAATAGTTTGTTAAGTCTACTGTTTTCTGTTCCCCTAGTTTCTGTAAAGAACCTAGGGGTTGTGTTCATTCCAGATGAGGGTTCTGGGGCATTGAGGATGTCTCTGTTTCTGTAAAAGGACAGAAGACTTACTAAGGGCTCAGAGTAGGTTTCTATCAAGGACCTATCTCTATAGTAGGCTAGATCCCCAGCGTAAAGGAGAGGGTCTGTCTCTTAGAATAATAAGAGCAGGCTAGCTTGTGTATCATAGCTAGTCCTAAAATACTTCAGATTTGTGTAAACATTTCTAAAAACCCTTGCAGGTAGCTGGAACCACTCTGAGATCTCTATTTCTCCTCCATGAGCCAATAAAAGAAATTAGACATGATGTCGACTCTACCCCCTCAAGACAGAACCTCTCATTGATGTTGGAAGGACACTTTTAGAGTAGTATAGTATAGTCTTTCTGCCCACATACTTCATCCGCTGAAATAGGGATATTGTGCTTACTTTTGCCCCCAAGCCATGCCTGCCATCAAAAACACCAAGAAAAGTCTTGTTAAATGCCTCTCGCTGAAACAGGAGAGTGCGAAGGACAAGTCATTACTGGAGAGAATTGGAATGGACCCTACTCTATCTACTAAATTATATGATAAACTCGTTGAAGCAAATCCTTGCTAGCATAAAGTAGATGACTTTTACTTTGCATCCTGTCCCCCAGAACTACATTTTCACAAAAACAAGAAATTATTATGCATAAAGGAGTACAAAGAACTCCTGGAACCTACCTTGGATCAGATATCACTATTTTTCACTAAAATGAGTGAAAACAAGTCCTAGACTGAGGATCCATAGTATGATTCTCTGTGGAAATGGTTCAATCGACTGCAGGACATAATTATAGAGCTAGATGAAATTGGTTACAAGCTTACAGCCAAAGAGTGGAGAGTATTAAAAGGTGCTTGTAAGCATCTTAAGAATGTAGATTTTTCCAAACTAGCTACTAGAGTACCAGAAATTTGTAAAGCTCTTCTAGAGCTCAAAATTACTATTCTATAGACATAATATGATTGGAATGGTATTCAGGTATAACATAATGGCATTAAGAGACTAAAATTGGGCATTTTTTCCTTTTATCCCCTTGAAAACATACTTAAAGAACTGTAATTAACTACTTGTAAATAGACATGTTGACTTTCACCAACTTCACTGTCACTGTTCTCTTTGCTAATTTCAGTGCTGAGAACTAGGAAGCACTCATTAGGGATAGCACTAATCCTGAAAACACTTTTTGGGATGAGGTCGAGATACTGATGCTGCGAAATGTGGATCGGGGCACCACTCATACCCTCAAAAACTATGTAGATCAGGTGCTCAATGGAACAATTAATCATTACAATGGCGCCCTTTCCATGGTATATAATAGAATTGCCACTCTGGAGGCAGAAGTCACCCGTCTTTAGGGAGAGCTGACAAGACTCCCTGGAGGAAACATTGCCTCTAAAACTAAGGTACCAGAGCTACCAACATTTGCAGGCTCTGAAAATAAAATGCAACTGTATGATTGGTTAAGCCAAATTGCTCTATATTGTTTGGCATCTGGTATCATTGCAGACGATCAGAAAATTGCGTGTGCCCTTACCCGATTACGTGCTCCCACCAGCACATACATGAAGTTATACTATGATAAAGCGCAAGCAGGACAAAGTGTTGGATTTTGGGGTGACTTTGCCCAGGAATTAAAAAATATTTACAAACAAAGAGATAACAAAAAGGGAGCAAAGAAGGAATTGATGGTGCTCTGGGTTAACAAGGACCTAGCAAAAAAGAACTTTGTCAAGTATACAGAACAATACAGGATATTGGTAAGAATTGTCAACTATAGCAATAAATTTTACATTAATAAAATGAAAGAGGTCATTCCTGATGAGTTGCAAAATACACTTGTCATATACAAAATTACAAATCAGTCCCCGAAGACATGGGATAACTATCTAAAATTATTAATACAAGCATATAAGGCCTTACATCTGGACAAGGCCCAGGGTGCAATATTTGGTCCAGAGGCAATTAGAGAGAAAAATGAAGGAAAAAGGAACCCAGATGCAATGGAAATAGATGAGATTCAAAAGAAAGAAGGGAAGAGTTTGTAGTACTACCAGATATGTGCTGGAAAAGGCTTTAAGAATAAGGCAAAATTGCATAATACTATAGATTGTTACGACAAACCTGGAAATAAGGACAAATGCCCTTAGAAATTCTCTTCTCAGAAACCTTTTCCACCAGGTCCAAGCAAGAATAAAAATCAGTCATTTAGAGTATGACTGATAAAGTTATTGGAGGAAGAAAGTGACGACCCAGAATCCCCTCCTGAGGCCGTCAATGTAAATAGTGCATCAATTGAGGAAATCCCTGATCCTGTTCCTCCAAGTAGGAAGGGAAAGGGGACTCCAAAATTGGATTTTCCCTTGGGACTGTAGAGTATAACATCTATGATCTACAGTCAGAGGATAGTATACCCCCTATTAGCCCACAAAGATCAGAAGTAGTACTGGAAACTTGTAATAATATAGTGTGCAACAAGACTATCTCCTTTAAAATTCCAGTTACACTTTGGGTATATGGCAAAAAAGTACAGACCGAGGCTTTAGTTGATTTGGGAGCTACCACAAACTTTGTTGACAGAGTTGTCATGGAAAATAATAACCTAGCAACACATAAACTAGCAAATCTATATTATGTAATCAATGTAGATGGCACTTCTAACAAGGCAGGACAAATAACTGAATACATCCAAGCTTATGTGGAAATTGAATCACACAAGACAACCCAACACCTCTTTGTCACCAACCTAGGGAATAAGGAGATGATGATTAACTACTTGTACTTGTATAAGTATAATCCAAATATTAATTGGCAAAAAGGTCAATGGGAGTTTACCAGGTGTCTAGATACATGTGCTAATAAAGTCCATAAAACACGAGATGTAGAAGCAGGAGCTAATAAGCTTCACCTCAAAATGGATGTCAGTGGATTCCCCTTATTGGACGACATAGGAGATGAGAACCCTGTCACAAACTTCATTCAGTCATATCTCCACCAATTCTTTGACGATTTCCATGGTCTTAAAACCAGCTTGAAGCCCTTAAGAAGACCTTTTGATCAATGCCAGTCATGTTTCAAGGCAATTAATAATGGCTGAGATATTAAGCAGATCAACTGGTAACCACCATGTTACTGTTTATTAAATCACTAATATCTTGGAAACTGCCATGATTGATGCTTTGGTTCTAGGCTCAGCAGAAGCCTTCTTCATAATGCTCAGAATGAGCCTAGAAAAATCTCAAGGCAATTAATATTAGTGGAGATATGAAGGCCTCAATGTTTGTACATGGACTTCATTAATTACCCATAGATAGTCATCTATCCTTTTCTTAGAACAAAGGACAGCCTCCATATGGTTAGGTTATCATTATTCCAGTACAAAAACACTACTATATGTAGAACAATAGATAGTAATCAGGTGATGATCTGTACTAGTGCACAGACTATCACAATTATGTATATAAGGACTCATAGTCTGAGGATTAGACCTCAGACTTAACAACATCTTTTGTCACTTGTCTAACTCTGCTCATAAGCACTTTTGAATCCATATCTCAATTCATCACAAATCAAGTAAGTGACCATTTGTGATAGACTCCGACAACTACATTCTTAGCTGGGCAGATATGACTGACCCAGGCAGTCATCAATAGGCAATGATAATTGCAACAATACTCAACAATCAAGACCAGTATGGGAACTCAGATTGCGAAGACACAAAGACCTGGAAAGCTCATGTACCAGAATGGTTACACGAGTATAGAAATATGTTTTCAAAATATAAGTTAGAGAGAATGTCATTACGGAAACCATATGACCATGCTATTGACTTTATGGAAGGCGCAAAGCTTCCCAAGCCAGCAAAGGTCTATCTACTATCTCTAGCAAAAAGAAACTCTCTTGACACATGGATCGATGAAGAACTCAGAAAAGGTTATATCCTTCCATCTACTAGCCCGATAGTAGCTCTATTCTTCTTTGTAAAGAAACATGATGGAAGCTTATGATCCGTCATAGACTATAGAGCCCTTAAAGCAATTACCATCAAAAATCACTATTCAATCCCTAGAATAGCTGGCTTGATTGATTCACTCAGCAAAGCCTTAATCTTTACCAAAATTAATTTGAGATGGGAATACAACAATGTTCGCATCAGAGAAGGGAATGAATAGAAAATAGTATTTATCACAAGATGAGGCCTCTTTGAGGCAACTATTATGTATTTTGGATTCTCCAATGCACTAGTAACATTTCAAAGTATGATGAATGATATACTTAGAGATTTAATTTGCATTAGACTAGTAATGGTGTATTTAGATGACATTTTAATATTTGGGACATGTTTAAAGAAACATAGGTGATTGGTTAAAGAAGTGCTGAAAAGACTTCAATTTAATGATCTCTATACTAAAGCAGAGAAATGTTTCTTTGAACAAAGTAGCATCAAATATTTGGGTGTAATAATATCAGAAAATAAAGTACAGATGGATGAAGAGAAACTTTCAGGAGTTCTAGAGTGACCAGTACCGACAAAAGTCAAACAAGTATAAGCATTCTTAGGCTTTGCGAATTTCTATTGTAGGTTCATTGATAACTTTGCTAAGATGTCAAAACCACTCTTCGACTTGACCAAGAAGGATTATACCTGGAATTGGGGCATTAAGCAACAAAATGCTTTTGAGGTGCTAAAAAAGGCCTTTACCATAGCTCCAATCCTGAGAATACCAAATGACAAAGATCTCTTTAAGTTATCTACTGATGCTAGCAACTTTGCAACAGGTGCAGTCTTATCACAAAAGATATACAAACCAATCTGTGGCACCCAGTAGCTTTCTTTTCCAAATCATTAAATGTCCATGAAAAAAATTATGAAATCTACGACAAAGAGCTACTTGTAGTAATTTGGGGACTAGAGGAATATAGATATTATTTGGAAGGATATCTACATAAAATTGAGATCTAGTCAGATTATCAGAACCTCACATATTTCAGAACAGCTCAAAAGCTGACCAGGAGGCAAGCAAGATAGGTATTATTCATGACTCATTTTGACTTTGCACTCTATCACAAACTGGAAAAGACAATGCAGGTGAAAGACCCCTTGTCTAGATGAGCAGATCATAAGATAGGGACAGATCTCAACAATACAAACTAGGTGTTGCTAAAGCCTGAGTTCTTTGCTATCAATGCATTAGAGGCTACTCATAAATCGCCAATAAATGACGAGATAATCCTAAAGGAGGTCAAAGCTACACTCTTATTAGATGAAGTCACTAAAGACTATAAGTTGTTACTCAAGTCTAGTCCTAGAGAATTTGAAAAATCCTTGCAAGACTAGAACTATGAGAATGGACTACTCCTGTACAAAGGGAAAATCTATATCCCTTATAGTGTGGAAGATACTTTACAACAACAGATCGTTCAGATGCACCACAATTTACTATCTGCTAGACACCCAGGTCAGTGGAAGACCTATGAGTTGGTCTCCAGAAATTACTGGTGGTCTAGGATGACTACATTTGTCAAGAAATACATTATGGGTTGTGATATGTGTTAACAGATGAAAAATTGCCCACAGCAACCTTTTGGACTACTCATGCCTAACAAGGTGTTTAACAGGCCTTGGGAAATAATATCAACAGACTTAATCACTCAATTGCCAGAGTCAAACAGTTACAATGCTATCTGTGTAATTGTCGACAGGCTTACTAAAAGAGCTTATTTCATTCCTATTAACAATTGGTTTTCATCCAAGGATATGGCACAGTTACTTTATGACAAGGTTTATCTATTGCATAGACTGCCCCTACAAATCATTTTGGATAGAAGAGTATAATACTCAGCCGAGCTATTCCAAGAATGGTATAAAATTTTAGGAATAGAATCTACTATATTGACAACATACCATCCACAAACAGATAGACAAACAGAATGTATAAACTAGGCTCTAGAGCAGTATCTTAGGTGCTATGTCAATTACAATCTTAGTAATTGGTTGGATCTGCTACCAAGTGCAGAATTTGCATACAATAATCAAGTACACAAAGGAATTAAAGAAAGTCTGTTCTACCTTGAATATAGCAGACATCTGAGAGCAGGTCCAATTTTAGTCAAAGAGTCACTGCAAAGGGACTTGAATGACCTAGCGTATAAAAGACATGAAGCCTTGGAGCAGGCAAAAGCAGCTTTTACTCTTGCAGCAGAAAAAATAAAGTGGTACTATAACAAGAAAGTCCAAAGCATCTCATTTAAAGTTGGCGATAAAGTGCTACTCAATTTGAAGGATTACCAGACTATGGAGTGAGCATTATGACCCCAGTATGAAGGACCATTCAAAATAATAGAAAAGTTGTCCTTGGTTATGTTCCAGTTTAGAATGCTGCCTTACTACTGAGCACTGTACCCAGTCTTTCATGCAAGCAAGTTAACTCAGTACTCTGAATCCACCATCCGTGGCCAGAAAACCACTTCCCCACCACTGATCTTGATACAGGGCCAGGAAGAATAGGAGATAGAAAAAATTCTAGACTTATGACAAAGGCATAGGAAGAACAAATACCTTGTTAAATGGAAAGGATATACTCAAGGAGATGACACATGGGAACCTGAAAAAAATTTACAAAATGCAGGTGAAAAGCTGCAGGAATATCTTCAGAGTATACCAAAAACAAGATAACTTCTCAACGGAGCTCAAACTAAGAGAGAAGGTAATGTCACAAACTTCATTCAGCCATATCTCTATCAATTCTTCCACGATTCTCACAGTCTTAAAAACTATGGAAAGCCCTCAGAAAGACCTTTTGATCAATGCCAGTCACGTCTTGAGGTGATCAATATTGACCAAGATATTAAGCAGATCAACTGGTAACTACCATGTTACCATTTATTAAATTGCTAATATCTCAGAAACTGCCACAATTGATGCTTTGGTTCTGGGCTCAGTAGAGGCCTTCTTTATAATGCTCAGAATGAGCCTAGAATGACCTCAAGGCAATTAGTATTAGTGGAGATATGAAGTCCTCAATGTTTGCACATAGACATTAATTAATTACCCATAGATAGTCATCTGCCTTTAATTAGAACAAAGGAAAGCCTCCATATGGTTAGGTTATCACTATTTCTAGCACAAAGGCACTACCATATATAGAACAATAGGTAGTAGCATGTGATGATCTGTCCTAGTGCACAGACCATCACAATTATGTATATAAGAACTCATAGTCTGAGGATTAGACCTCAGACTTAACAACATCTCTTGTCACTGTCTAAAACTTGCTTTTTAAGCCTTTTTGAATATCTCAAAATCAAATCACAAATTAGTAAGTGGCCTTTTGTGATAAAAATATAGTATGGGATACACATTATACCCCTGGATTTCACTATTGGAACCCACTCTAGAGACCTTTTACAAGCCCCAGACATAATCTAGACCCAAGATTGGATACTTCTATTAGGTAGTTGCCAAGCTGCCATATGCTAGAATAGCATATACCTCAGGAGACAAGACTGATTAGCTAGTATCAGGTTTCTCAGAGACAGACTATCAATATCAATACTCTAGAACTCAAAGGCTCAAGAACATCTTTGGAATGCAATATAATTTAAATCTAGAACAGACTTAGACTAATATGACACCAAGATGACAGATCAAAAGTCTATTAGTGACTAGTAATCCTATCACTGCTAAACTCAGTCAGGAAGCAGACATGCCATAAAGCAACAGGAATATCAATGACCTTTGTATGCACTTGCATGTGTTTCTAGATTGTATTTGGAGTAAAAGAAAGCCAGTTCAGAAGTTAGGGAATGTCAGGCAGAAGTAAAGTATAGAGATAAAGTAAGAGCATATAGCCATGGCTAGTAGGCATGGAGGATAGGGAGGTAACATCTGTTATGTCCACATGGCAATGTCATGGAGAAGAAAAGTGAGAGAGGCTAGAAGAAGAAGGAGTTTCCTTTTTTATTTCTTTTTAATTGAGCCTTATCAGTTTGTACTTTTAATATAACACTCAGAGAGTCTGAGAGAAAGACAATAGAACCTTGACACCTACTACTATCTCAAGGGCTTGGGAGTCATCTTATGGTACTTTTCTGAGTTCTAAGTAAAGTGGTTAGGTTGTTAAGGAGACTAGAACTCTATACTCTACTTGGTCAAGAGACAAGATGCAGCAGTTGCTCAGACAACCTTTTATAGAGTAGTAGGCCTAAAAAGCCTGGCTAATCATTAACTCAGATTGTATCACATCCATAAGGTTTGGTATAGGGGTATGGATGAGAGCTTGATTGAGTGTGGTAAGGCCTATGAGTAGTTTACTGACTACTTTGATAGTAAGCTTGTTACAGTGTGTAAAGGTGAATATCTTAAGGACACCATGCAAGGAAAATCTAGATCGAGCTTATAATCCTTTTAAACATTTTTACCTTAATTATTATACTAAGTTTCTATATTCTCTTTTTAATATCTTCATTCTTGATTCATTCCCACAAACTCTTTAGCATGCAATTGGGACCTGGTACTACATCTTTAGCTTGTGCCAAGCTAATAGTCCCTTTTTCTCTCTTCAACAACAAGGAAGATTGGAGAAAGGAGAAAGAAATGGAAAAGGACCATAGGAAAATAGAAGGGCTGGTCCTGAGAAAGTTTTTAAAGTGGAGAAAAGTATTTGAGAAGGTGGAGTCAGAAAGAATACCAACCAAGAAAACTTGGGATCATGCTATAGATCTCAAGGGGATGTTTAAGCCACAAAAAGAAAGAATTTACCTACTATCCAAGGATGAAAGAGAGGTAGTTCAGAAATTTGTAGACAACCAACTAAGAAAGGGGTATATCAGACTATTGAAATCCCCTCAAACGTCACCAGTCTTCTTTGTGGGCAAAAAGAATAGGAGTAAGCAGATGGTAATGGACTACTATAACCTAAACGACCAGACAGTAAAGAATAATTACCTACTACTATTAATTACAGAGTTAATCAATAATATGGATAGCAAGAAAGTATTCACTAAAATGGATCTGAGGTGGAGGTTCAATAATATAAGGATAAAAATGAGTAGAAGGGAGTGTTCATGATGCATGTGGGCTCTTTTGAGCCAATAGTAATGTTCTTTGGAATAACAAATTTGCTAGCTACATTCTAGGCAATAATGAATAAAATTCTGAGAGATTTGATCAATAAAGAAAAAGTTGCTGTATTTTTAGATGATGTGCTAGTAGGGACAAAAACATAATGAGATTGTGGAGGAAATATTGAGGAGATTAGAAGAAAATAACTTATATGTCAAGCTGGAGAAATGCATGTGAGAGGTAAAGAAGATTTGATTCCTAGGGGTCATTATAGGACCTAATGGAATAGAAATGGAAGGGGAAAAAGTAGACAAAGTACTTAGTTGGCCAGAGCTGAAAAATGTAAAAGATATCAGAAAATTCTTAGGTCTCACAAATTACTATAGAAGATTTATCAAAAATTTTGCTCAAGTAGCAAGGCTAATGAATGTACTAATAAGGAAAGATGTGAAGTGGCAGTGGGAACAAGAGCAGCAAAAGGCATTTGACAAACTCAAAAGAGTCTTTACCACTAGACCAGTACTAGTAGCCCCAGATTTAGACAAAGAATTTAGGGTAGAGGTAGACACCTCAAACTATGTGACTAGGGGAGTACTATCTATGAAGTGCTCCAATGAATTGTAGAGACCAGTGACCTTTATCTTGAAATCTCTAAGCAATATAAAAAGAAACTATAAGATACACAATAAAGAGATGTTGGCTATCGTTAGATGCTTAGAGGCATGGAGGTACTTCCTAGAAGGAACAATATAAGAAAGCTAAACTCCAAGCCGGAATTAAGCCAACTGCTCTTTGTTTAGTGATTGACAAAGAGAACTTGATAGAGTTTCCATTAGATTTTCTATACTACTTATACAACTACTATATAGTCTGTACACTGTTTTCCCATACCTATCATGTGACCTATCATGTGATATCATGTGATATGATGTTGTGACTTCCTGTCATGTAACTGTGACACTTGTGACACTTGTAACATGACACTTTCCTATACTCCCTTCTATGTAGTAAGTCTAAGATAAAAGGAAAAGAAAAGAAATATAAATAATGACTTAGCTGTTTTGCCAAGTCATAACAGACAATAGTTAAATTTGAGATTTGAACAGACTATAAAAATCTCAAATACTTTATGAAAGCACAAAAGTTAAATCATAGACAAGCTAGATAGGGACTTTATCTATTAAGATTTGACTTCACATTGAAGCATGTTCCTGGGAGTAAAATAGGAAAGGTAGATAGCTTGAGTAGGAGACCAGACTGGAAAGTAGGAGTAGAAAGAGATATCAAGGATGAAACATTGGTAAAGCCAAAATGGCTAGAAGTTAGAAGGACAGAAACAGTAGAGATAATCATAAAAGGAATAGATCTGCTTGAAAAGGTCAAATAGTCTAAAGTAAAAAATGACAAAGTAATAAAAGCAGTAAAAGAAATGAAACGAGCAGGAGTAAAAATATTAAGAAATGAGGAGTGGAGAGAGATAAATGGCATTATGTACAAAGAAGAAAAGGTATATGTACCTAAGGATAATAGGCTAAGAGTGGAAATTATTTAACTATATCATGATACACCAGTAGGAGGGTATGGAGAACAGTAAAAGATAATAGAATTGGTCACTTACAATTTTTGGTGGCTAGGAGTAACAAAAGGAGTGAAGTAATATGTGAAAGGGTATGACACTTGTCAGCGAAACAAAAACTGCACAAAACAGCCAACAGAAAAGTTAATACCAAATTCAATTCCAGAAAAGCCATGGATGCATATATCAGCAGACTTTATCACTAAGTTGTCTTTAGCACAAGGATACAATAGCATTCTAGTAGTAGTGGATCAGTTAACTAAGATGGTCCATTTTATACTAACTATGAAAAAAACATCAGCAGAGGGATTAGCAAGGTTGTTTAGAGATAATATGTGGAAACTGCATAGATTACTAGAAAGTATCATTTCAGATAGAGGACCCCAATTTGCAGCAGAGTTAATAAGAAAGTTAAATAGGATATTGGGGATTAAGAGTAAATTGTCAACAGTATTTCACTCATAGACAGATAGGCAAATAGAAAGGGTAAACCAGGAGTTAGAGCAATACTTGAGAATGTTCATTGATTATAGACAAGAACAATGGCCTGAATGGTTGGGAATAGCAGAATTTGCATATAACAATAAAGCACACTTGAGTACTCAAATGATGCCTTTTAAGGCAAATTACAGGCAAGATCCTAGGATAGGGTTCAAAGGAAGAAAGAAGGAGAAATATAAGGGAGAAAAGAAATTTATTGAGAAGATGAAAGAAATACAGGAGAAAGCAAAAGCAGTGCTAGGGAGAGCATAAGAGGAAATGAAAAAGTATGTAGACAGAAAGAAAGAGGAAGTTGACAATTACAAAGTAGGAGACTTAGTGATGTTGAGTACTAAGGATCTGAAGTACCAAATAGTTGGAAAAAGGACAGAGAAGTTGACAGAAAGATTTGTTGGGCCTTACAAGGTAAAGAAGATCATATCATCAAATGCAGTTGAATTAGAACTACCTAGTACAATTAAAATACATCTGGTAGTCAATGTCAGTAGAATATATAGATATATAAGGCAAGTAGAGGGGCAAAGAAAGGAGTAACTAGCTACAGTAATAATTGAAGGAGAAGAAGAATAGGAGGTAGAGAAAATCCTGAATAAGCAATAGATTAGGGGGAAAGATAAATACTTGGTATGCTGGAAAGGGTTTACAGCAGAGTTGGACACTTGGGAAGGAAGAGAAAATTTGAAGAACATACAAGAAGCAATCAAAGAATTTGAGAAAGAGTATTGATGAGACCAAGAAGATATAGCAAAACAAAAACAGGAAGAAGAAGTATTTGAGAGGGAAGAATTGCTAGGGAGATTTACAGCAAAAAAGTTATTTGGGTGGTTGGATAAGATATATAATGAGGAATATTGGGGAAGATTAAAAAGAAACTGGAAAAGATGGAAAGGAAAGCAAACCAAAGGGAAAAGAAAAATAGAAACAATTGAGCAAGAAAAAGAAATTGAGCAAGAAAAATCAGGAGTAAGAAAATGGACAGAAGAAAATGACAATGAAATGGGCAACATAGTTAACCCATATTACAAGTTGTAGAAAAATTTCTCGGGACAAGAAAACTTAAGAGGGGGGTGGTGTCATGACTTGGCAAAATAGCTAAGTCAATATTTATATTTCTTTTCTTTTCTTTTTCTTTCTTTTATTTTCTTATTGATGGACATGCAAGAGGAAAGTGACCCATAAGGAAGTATGGGAGATTAAATCTGGGTTAGGGTTACATTTCATGTATAAATAGTATACAGAATCTTACAGGAACTCTATTGAGTTCTCCTTGTCAACTTGGACTTGAAGGGTGATTAAGTCATCTAGGCTAAGTCACTGGAGAATTAAATTGAGTTTGAGGGTATTGATGTCTCAATTTGATAATGAGAATTTTCTAAGCTAAGGTTTATACTTGCTGGGACACCTAGGTCTTTATCTAGCCAAGTATTCTATTACTGTACTATCACAAAAGGTTACTTACTTATTTGTGATTACTGATTTAGAACTTGAAAGGTTCAAAAATGCAAAGTTTAGACAATAACAAAAGAAGTTAAGTCTAAGATCTAATTCTTAGAATGTAAGTCCTTATATACAGAATTGTGATAGTCTGTATACTAGGACAGATCATCACATGCTACTACCTATTGTTCTACATATAGTAGTGCCTTTGTGCTTAATATAGTGATAACTTAACCTTATAGAGGCTATCCTTTGTTCTAAGAAGAGGACAGATGACTATCTATAGATAATTAATGAAGTCTATATACAAATATTGAGACCTTCATATCTCCACTAATATTAATTGCCTTGAGATTGTTCTAGGCTCATTTTGAGAGTTTTAAAGAAGGCTTCTGCTGAGCCTAGAACCAAAGCATTGATTATGGTAGTTTTTGAGATATTAGCAATTTAATAAACAATAACCTGGTGGTTACCTGTTGATCTGCTTAATATCTTGGCCAATATTGATTACCTTGAGATGTGACTGGCATTGATTAAAAGGTCTCTTCAAGGGCTTTCTGTAGCTATTAAGACTATGAAAATCATTGAAGAATTGATAGAGATATGGCCAAATGATATTTGTGACATGTATTGACTACTGCCCTAATACTAGGGTTATACTATCACTTTATGGGAAAGATTCTTACTCTCAATAGCCTCTTAAGAACTAACTGCTACTCTTCTGCATGCACAGGTGACAATGTTGTTGGAACTAGGATCTTATACAAGCCTACATAATGTAACTAATAAGATCAATATATTGTTAGTAGACATGTTACATGATGGAGACACAAGTATATAGGTAGTGTAGTTACTTGATACTTGTTATCTGTTTGTTTTACCCTCCCTATTCATATTTCAACAAATATACCCTTAGCACAAAGTTTATAAAGTGAAAGTTTTACAAGTAACCTAACAAGCACTACCCAATTGCAAGATCAGGTCTTGGATATAATACCTGGGTTTTGTACTATACTTTTAATGGGAAAAATGAAATAACAAGAGTGAATATCATAGGTCAAAGTTTAGCTCTGAGCTAGTTCACAGTTGTGTACAAACAAGTAGGTACTAGGGAGATAATCAGATTCCAGAGAGCTCACTAAAAAATAATAAAATAATAATCACAAGAAACCTAAAGAAACAGAAATATTTTTATTGCCCTCTCAAAAATACTCTTTATCCAAGTTAGATCTCAAAAGTGCATGTTTGTCTTATACTATGGTACTACTCTTCTTGAGAATAGTTTGGTAGGCTGGCTTGCCATCAATACAGCAGTCTTACTCAGATCTCCTGTATTCTTATAAAAGCTCTTCTTTAGCTAACTTTGAAAATGCATAGCAGGTGGTTAGTCCCTAGTTCAGGCAAATGCCCAAGTCCTTGTTGTTATCAAGTATCTTCTCAAGGGAGATTTTATAGAGTTTTTATATAGAAGAAAAACAAAAAGAAACTTAATTACTCAAATAGCCATTAAGCTCTAGAGTAACAAAGAGAGGGACGACAAAGGAATTAATATAATAACTCCCTTCTGTACCCTATTTTATTAGGATTACAAATCACAGATACAACAAAGGAAAAGAAATGAAGAAAAGTCCCAAATTCCCAAAGATAGTAAGAGAGCTATATCTTACCTAATTATACAGCTATGACTCCCTGCTTCTCTAATCTTTTTCTTGGGGTTCTTCTCTGAGTGATATATAGCTCTTGAGCCTCTTGATGGACTGTAAGGAGAGATGTTAATCTTGAGTTACCTTGCTCTCAAGTCTATTGTCTTCATCAATCCTCTCTTCTACCCCCCTCTCTAACTAGTCTAACCCTTCTTTTATTCCTTCTATACTTTCTTATATCTCCAGCTAGTCTTAGTCTTCTTCTGGTATATTGCACTACACCTTTTGAGAGGGCTTATCTTTCTAGTTCTAGTTATAATTAGCTATCACTCCAAATGGCTATGATCTAATAGTAACTGTAGTTGCTCTAAGGGTTGATGGCTGCCAAGACCTAATGTTATTCTGATAGGAAGTTTACTTTCCAAGGTTCTTTCTGTTCTCAAGAGCATTTCTAGAAGGAATTCCATTATAAATCTGATATATAATGCCCTGGATAAGTTCTATGAGGTCTGTATAATAGTGGTCACAACCACTATTCTACTACTTAAGTTGTATGCACAAGTCCATAACTGGGCATCTAGTGGTTATTAATGGGAAATCAGACTTGTATCTCAAGCTAAATTCTAAACTCTAATGAGGAAAAATATGGTTTCTACTACCAAATTGATTAACTAGTGTGATACCACTACCAACAGTTTCTAACTAAGTACTAAGTCCTCTTTACAACTAGGGCCCACTATCTAGACAGACTAGCAACTTAAAATAGTCACCTATCAAGAGCATTTAGAGAGTGAGTAATAGATAGGGCTTGAGGTAAGCAGTATCTTAAGAGTGATATTGAGTTCTTCTACCAACAACTAATACTTAATCCTAAGTTGAGATAACTTAGGATTAGAGTACTTCAGAGTTAGAAAAGAACTTGATGGAGTCCTCAATTGATTATGCTATACTATATATACAGTTTATACTATTTATGCTTATTTAGTTTACAAGTGTCTATTAGTTCTTGGTATTATGTTAGATAGCCATTTAGACAATATAAGTAATATTTTTTTCATTATAATAACCATAATAAGTAGCTTGAGGAACAAGTCTGACTTCTTAGAGATAACTACTAGAAGCCTAGTTATGAACTCATGTATACTACTTGAGTAGCAGAATAGTGGCTGTAACCACTACTATACAAACCTCATAAGAATTGTCTAGCCAGTTTTATAATGGAACTTCCCTTTAAAGTACTCTTAAGAGCAGAAAGAACCTTAGGAAGTAAACTTCCTATTAGAATAATATCAGGTCTTGGTAGACATAGCTCTTTGTTGAATGGTATATCTCGAGACCAGCTCAGAACTCTCTCAATAGCTGGGACCATCGTCAATTTAATTTTGTCTTCATTCTATTATTTTTCATATAGTATAAAAGTATACTCACTATTTCACTAAAGTTTGACTTACTTTGTTTGGACTTTAGGTGTGTATTTAGTTAGTTTTTCTTTTGTTATTAATATAAATTGACTCACTTCATTTGGACTTCAGGCATTGTCCTGTTGATTGTTGAGATTCATATGTGTATATTCCTTCTCCTGCTCCTACCTTTTTTTTTAGACTCTTAGAGCAACTATAGTTACTATCAGATTATAGCTATCAGGAGTGATAACTAATTATAACTAGAACTAGAAAGATAAGCTCTTTTGAGAGATATATCACAAATATAACAGAAGGAGACTAGGCCTCATTAGAGATATAATAAGATAGAGAAGAAGTAAAAGAAAGGCTAGAGAAGTCAGGAAGAGAAGTAGAAGAAAGAATTAATGAAAACAGTATACTTGAGAGTAGGCTGAGTCAGGATTGACATCCCTTTATACTGCCCATTACAAGGTTTAAGATGTTAAGACTCTAAATCTTGAAGTTAAATATGCATTTTCAACTCAAAGCTTATATCAATACTTGATATCTTTATGCTCCCCTATTGAGGATCTAGTTAAGGTTTTCAGTAAAGTTATATTGCAAGTAAGAGTATCAAGACTTTTAGTCATACTCTGCACTATAGTCTAAGGACTAAAGAGAGTATCAAGAGTAAGAGAAGTTTACACAAGAACCATAAAAAGAGAGAACTTATTGTTCTCATCCTTTCTAGACCGTATTTATACTATTTAGAAATGTGACTACTGTTACTACTAGTTATGACTAGAGATAACAAGTTGAGTCAGTACTCTAAATGGATAGGTCTGATAATTCTCCTTTTAGTTCTTGTTCTATAAATATCTAGATTCCTATCCAAGAATTATCTAAGAATTGTTCAAGAGTCCAATGTCTCTGTCTTTGTTCAATCCAAAAGTCTCATTCATACAGAAGCTATAAAAAGCTTTCACCATTATCTTTCTCTTCTTCTTTTGTTGAGATGTCATTGTCTATTAATTCTTGAAGTAACCATTTGTTGTCACTCCACAGTTGATAGTATTAGTAATCCTAGCCTATATTCATAACACAAGACCCAATTACTGGTCAAAGAAGAGCCCCAGGAGTAGGATTAGAAGAGCAAGGAGTTATAGTCAAGTAATTAGAAGAGGTACTACCTTATCATTACACTCTTACTATCTTTGGAAATTTGAAAGTTTGCTTTGTTTCTTTTTCTTTGTTATATCTTTGATTTTTAATCCTAATTAAATACTCTAGGACACAAATAGGACATCATAATATTATTTTCCTATTATCTCTCTCTGTTGCTCTAGAGCTTGATGGCTAACTGAGTGACTAAGTTCAGATTCTAAGTTTCCCTTCTCTCAAAAATATCAAAAGCCTTCTCTTAGAGGGACATTCAAATATCAATGGACTCAGACATTTGCTTATACTAGGAGCTAACTACTTGTTATATGTTTTCAAAGTAGGTTTCCAACTGTATGGTTAGTTGAAGCACAGCTTATATGAGAGCAATAGGAGTTCTGGCTAGTATTGCTATATGAATGGTAAGCCAGGCTACTAGACTAGATAAGGGTAGTAGTATTACAGTACAAGACAAATATGTGCCTTTGGGATCCAATCATAGTGAGAGTACTCTTGAGTAGAATTTAAAACATTTCTTTCAAGTTCTCTTTTTGTTATTTTATTATTCTCCCTCCCATTTCCTACATAAGTTCTCTTTTATTTGATCATCTCCCCAGTGCCTATTTGTTAGTACACAATTGTGAAACATCTTAGAGATTTTGCTTCTTTGATTTGTTATTACTTTTGTCTGAAATCTTATTTTTGATCTCCATTATCAGTTCAATTCCAGTCTATGTCATTTACTTAGTTCATAGTTAAGACAACTCATGACACTTTTCTATCTTATTATATCTTTGACTAGGTCTCAGTCTTCTTATGTTATATTTGCAATATATCCTTTAAGAGAGCTCATCTTTCTAGTTCTAGTCATAATTAACCATCAAGAATGATGGCTATGATCTGATAGTAACCAAAAACCCAATGGTAGAGCCCCAACACTCAAAACATGAGTAGATTACCTTTATTTCACTTTTACCATTACAGGAAATTACATAGGTTGGGTTTTGACAAAGAATAAAGAACATGCCATTAATAGAATAAGCTAACATAGGCTCTTCTCATAGAGCTTGAGCTCACTGAAAAATCACTAGTACCTATCTTGTAAGACTTAGCAGTAGATGTTTAATCTTACCTCTTATCTGAGTTAATAAGGAAAACTTGATCAAGTTCCTATTAATTTCTGTATACTTATACAACTACTATATAATTTGTGTACTACTTTCCCATGGTTATCACATGACTACCCATGTGATATCACTTTGGTATGACTTGTGACCTTTGGTCATATGATACTTTCTTACTTTCTCTCTTGTATTGTAAGTCCAAAAGAAAAAGAAAAGAAAAAAAATATAAATAATAACTTCGCCATTTTGCCAAGTCATAACATACTAAGCTCTATCTTAGAGCTTTTATGATATTGCCTCTATGACTAAGTCACCTGTCTCATAGTCTTTTTGTTTTGACTTAGTCTTGAGTTGAAACACCTTGATCACTGATCTGATCACTCTAAAAATAGATTTCCACTTTGAAAACCCAAATAGAAGAAAAAGGCAACTGAGATTGCTTGCTCTTTTCCTACTAAGTGGAGGTTTTTATATATCTAGAGAAATACAAAAGAAATATACAAAAAATAGAGAGAAATAATAAACCCAGTCATAAGTCTATTAATACAACAATTGTTCTAGTAGTAATGGGAAATTCTATATCTCTTTGTTTTCTCAATTATTTCCTATGAGTTTTTCTAGGTCAGTTCTGCTCTTGCTAAGTTACTAGGTTATCTACCACTAGTCCTGTAGCAATCTCTCCCTTTCTTAGCTCACTTCAGCAACCTGGGACCTATTTTTCTCCTTTTTAGAAGTCTTGGATGCTATTTCTATAGCTCTTGAGGTTTTCTAAGACCCTTTTGTTAGGCTCTTCTGTTTTTGATCACAGGGGATCAAATTTTGATTAATTTTTTATTCTTAGCTATGGCTGATCAGGTGATGCTGTTTTCTATTCTTATCTTCTGCTAGGCTACCAATTCTGTTTTTTTTGATAGGCATTGTTCCAGACTTTTCTTATATGAGGCTTCTTATTTTGGCTAGGCTGTTATTTTAGCTTTAATATTGTGGAGCTGTAGGCTCAACTCCACTGGTTCTTGAGTGATTAGCCTGTTGGTGGTAGTAACTTTATATTCCTAGATATACTGCTATGTAAATAGGTAGCTAGCTTTGTTAGTAAAGTTCTCTATGTCTTCTTTACTACCCAGTAGTAGATTCTATTCCTAGTTCTAATTTTGGAATATGAAGTTATAAAAATTGTCTATTTTTAGGCCTGAAAACTATTTAGGCCTCAAAGTAGAATAATGAGATAGCTTCTCTCCTAGTTACTTGCTTACTACCCATTCCTCTAATCCTACTTCTAGGGTTTTCTTCTGAATGCTATATGGCTCTTAAGTCTCTTAATAATTGGTAACAAGAGATGTTGATCTTGAGTTGGACTGCTCTTGAGCATATTATCTTTATTAGTTCTCTTTTTCCTATTTCTCTTCTTGATTTCCCTAGTCTTTTTGTTACTCCTTTTGTTATGAACATCAAGTGGGACTGCAACTATTATCAGCCATGGTCTGATAATGAGTAGTTAGTAGATGAGATATTGGCAATGCTAGACAAGGACATTATTATGCAGTAAATATATTGAATGTCTGAGGACTCTAAGAGATAATGGACTATCTCTTTCTTCTATTTTTGGACTTGTACTAAATGGGACAACATCAGACTAACCCATTATTAGACACTGAATTAACTTGTCACCTTCATTGCTTCTGTCACTGGACTATCACTTAACTAGTCACCCATAGTTATAACTAGTGTTATCACATTGTAATGTAGTCACAATACCTAGTTAGGATAAATACAGACCAGAAAGAGAAGGGAACAGCAAGTTCTCTCTTTTTGTATTCCTTCCTGTATTCTTATTACTTCAAGGGATTAGTACTCTTATCTGTTTTAGGACAACCTCAAGGGTGCTACTCAAAGTCTTGTTAACATCTCTCCTCCAATATAACTTCACTAAAAACCTTAACTAGATCCTTTAACAAGCAGTGTGAAGATATTAAGTGTTAGATATAGGCTTCAAGTTGAAACACATATTCAACTGTGAGGTCTAGAGTCTTAACACCTTTCCTATCTCCTCATACCTTCAACTAGGCTTAATCTTCTTCTATTATGTTTGCAATACAGTCCTTGAGAGAACTTATCTTTTTAGTTCTAGTTATAATTAACCATCAAAAGAGATGGCTATGATCTAATGGTAACCAATCTCTCTAAGGTTGATAGCTACCAAGACATGACATTATTTTCTTGAAAGTAAACTTCTTAAGGTCCTTTCTACTCTTAAGAGTACTTCTAGAGGAAGTTCTAGTATAGATCTATTATAAAACTATCTGGACAGTTCTTATGAGGTCTGTAGTAGTAGTCATAGCCACTGCTCTGCTACTTGAGTAGCATACACAAGTCCACAACAGGGCTTCTAGTAGTTATCTCTAGTGTCATGACTTAGCAAAATAGCTAAGTCATTATTTATATTTTTTTTCTAGACTTACTACACAAGGATAGAGCATGAGAAAGTATTATGTGACTAAGAGTCACAGAGTCACAGTCAGGTGACATCACATGACTAAGTCACATGAGGACCATGGGAAAGTAGTGCACAGACCATGTAGTAGTTGTATAAGTAGTATACAGAATTAAATGAGAACTTCATTGAGTTTTTCTTGTCAACTTGGACTTAGAGGGTGATTAAGTTGTCTAGGCTAAGTTGCTATATCTGGGGAGTCAGACTTATCTCTTGAGCTAGTTTATAGTTTGGTTATTGTGAAAAATATTACTTCTATTGCCTAAAATAGCTATCTGGCATAATAATAGAAGAACTCAATAGAGTTCTTCTTGTCAACTCAGACTTAGAAGGTAATTATATTATCACAGCTAAGTCACTATACTAGTATTATGAGAAGCCCAAAAAGGAAAACATTTTCTATGTCTTTGAATGATTAATCTATAATCTCAAGATATATAACAGGATTAAACTATAAATAGTATGGGAAAGTTACATAAACCTTATAACATGCCTAGGACATATGATTATAGAACATTCTAGTATAAATATGTGACCACAAGAAGTAGGGGCATAGACTATGTAAATTATATATAAGTAGTAGAGAAATCCAATGGAGGACTTTATCAAGTTCTTCCTTTCAATTGTTACTGGTTGGGGTCAGAACTTCAATCCTAAGTCTATACCTTAACAACCAGGGGGAGAATTGAGATGTTGGTAGAAGCATACTTTGGACACTGGTATCTGTCATTTAGTGTATAAATTCTTCTCTACCTAAACTACTGACTACAGTTGGGGTTTGGAAGACACACTTACAATATGTGCTGGGGATGTGTAGCTACCTTTTACATAGTGCTGCTATAGACTATGATTGAGCATTGTGTAATAGATTGTTGATTCAAAAAAAATAGCTGAGACAATGACAAAGCTTTGATGTAAAAGTTGCTGACATAATATGTTTGTCTATCTTCCACATAAAGGAGTAGGGTGTGGGCAGAATAGGTAGTAGTATGTTTGAACATAATCACAAACAATAGTGATAACTGTTCAAAAAAATAAAAAGAAAGAGGTTAAGTGTTTATTTATGATAGAATAAAATAAAATAGTTTAATGTTTTTCTCTCTAGCTATACATAATATATATATGTTTATGTTATTACAACAGTATCTATGAGAGAAAAGAATTGTCAGTCAACATAAAGTAAGAGTTTGGTGTCATAGTAATGACTTTGCAACAGGTGTCTAAGATATTAACAAAGGTTTGCCCCTCACAACAATTTGAATCATTGAGATCCAAATAAGAAGGCTGGATCCTAAGGAAGATGATGTGCAACATTTATACACAGAGGAATGTAGGTACATATCTATGATATAGTGTAGACAATAAGATATCATCAACAACATATCCCTATTTAAGACAGTAGAAAAACAAGTAAACTCATTCTCAACAAAAACAACAACTTGCTGTATAGACGACCTTGTTTCAACAAAGATCCAGGTCTTCCATCCAATCAGACTGGCCCTTCTCCCATGCTGGCAAGCTATGAACACTCAGTACAGGGACAATATTTAGTCACTTCTCAGTCCTACTTGATAAAGCAACAAGGTGCTTTGGAACCTTACAAGACCACCAACTCATGAATGAATTGGGGCTTATCCAAGCTAGGAAGGACCTGCAGTTGCATGGTCTGGTAGCTCAGTAGTAGAGCATATGGGCTAGTTACCTAAGGTTATAGGTTCAATTTCCTGTCTGGGTCACTTTTTACAATGAGTTTTCCTTGTTCTCCAACACTACTCAACCTCGATTATCGGTACATTGGGTGGTTCTGCTGTCGGTGCATTGAAGTTCTATGGTCGGTGAAGGTCCGGTGTTGACAGTCAGAAGTTGGTACTGAAGGCAGTTGTGTCATAGGTAGAAAACGATTCGATGAAACGAAACAACATGGTTCGAGGCTGCAGATTGGTTGAGCATGTGGGCAGCAGATGGGGAGCTAGCAAGCATTCTGGCAGATTATGTGACACAGAGCTAGGTATGAAGCTAGTCCCATCGATTGGTAATGCGACAAGGCGAAGTCAACCTTCTCCCGTAAAATCGCGGGAAAAACTAAACCATCACATCGTGGTTTGAGTTCAAGGATTTCCTGTAGACCAGAGTAGGAACTCAAGATAAACATTCGTTTCCCATTTGCTGACAGAGTATTCACATCATTCTTCTGCGATGTTACGCTGGTCAAGGACAAAAGAAAGCGCGTCCATCATTTGATTGAGAATTCGAAAGTGTGTACACAAGATACAATAACGACTTGTAACCCAAGTCAAAAAAGTCATCGCTATATATCATTAACAGATTGTCTCTTTCAAGAAAACCCTATTTCATTATTGGAAGAAGAAATGTAGATGGTGGTGATACATTGCAAATAATAACAGACTGACAGTCCACTGACAGTCCACTGAGTCGGTGTAGTAGACAGGAGAGATGGATGCTCACCGCGGTATTTCGTCGAAGAAACGGGATTTGACTCATAGAATTGTACATCCGGCGGGGTGCACATTATCCACATGATCGGTGGGGACAGAATCAGTGAGATCAGTGAGATCCTCGTCTTGGGAGAAGATTGTCCCGAATAATGAATAAAGGTCCATGGTGATATAAGAAGGACTGAATTGTACGGGAGAAAAGACAAAGATCTTGAGTAAAGCACCCATTCTGTGCCGTTTTATAGGAACTCCAAGAAAGCGATATTTTCGGCACAATAAGGTATGTCAGGTGATTCAATTCGAAAGACAATTGTGCATGAGTCAAGTGGACTGACCACCCACGTCACTGCGTCTTACCTCTGTTAGGCACCAAAGCTAGTATATACCGTACAGAGAGCCCCGAGCTCTCACACTTCCAGTAAGTCGATCTCCAATCGACCAGACTAGCTTGGCACCTAGCTCCGTGTCACAAAGACTGCCAGCATACCCGCTAGTACTCCACCTGCTGTTGTTCCACCATCCAATCAGTTTCGGCCACTGCGACTTCGAAACTAGAGCACACATCTTGAACAGCTGTAGCTGTGAACCCTCGACTTCATCTACCGGCTCTATGTCGCCTCTCACATACGCCTCTCGCATAAAAATCCAAAGCACTTCATGGAAATAGAAATTGTCCCGGACACTACCCACATCACGGGCAAACTCAATTGGTTTGTCAGCAATACTGTGTCGCATGTCACGTTTTTTTGCTAGGACTTCGACTTTGTGTACCAACTGTATACCAACTGTATAGAGCTGGGTATAGCTTAAGTGGATTGTGCTGAGCGGCGAGGTGGAGTTGCAACCTCTGATTGTACAGTATCAGATGCACTAAGTGAAAATTAATTAACACCTTCAGTGGGAAATATCTTTGTATCGAAGTTCTGCTTGCTCAAGTCTCAATCTTAGCTCTTTTACCTGGTTCTGCAGTACTGCCTCTTGTGAAGCACTTTCCTGTTGCTTCTTCAACCACCCAAGTCTTTCCACATCAAGTTGACCCTTAAAAGTCTCCTTTGTTAACCTGAGACCAAAAAAGATTCTCAATGTACTGAAGATACTATGGGTCAATGAGGGGGTATCCAGGTAGATGTGTAAGGGTTATCAGAATCCATGATATGGGTGAATGGTGTTGAGAATCATGTCAGTGTATAAATTGTTGATTTTTTTCAAGAAAAAATCAAGTCAGTATGACAAGTTTTTTTTATTTACCAATTTATCACACAGTTATCACAAATGGTCACTTACTGATTTGTGATTATAGATGTTATAGCTCAAAGGAGCTTAGAATCAAAGTTTAGATAGTGACAAAAGATGTTGTTAAGTCTGAGGTTTAATCCTCAGATAGGGAATCCTTATATATAGAAAAGTGATGGTCTATGTACTAGAACAGGCCATCACATGCTACTACCTATTGTTCTATATATGATAGTGCCTTTGTACTCAAAATAGCAATAACTTAACCATATAGAGGCTGTTTTTTATTTTTATTTCAATGATTTATTACATGGGATGTGAAAGCAAACCATAGTAAGTACATAGTACCTACTTGTCATGATGGTGACACTGTGATGTATACTGTACATGCAGGAATTAATCAGCTTACCATCAGCCTTTCTAGAACCCTCCAAATTATTTAAATAATTACCAATTGTTGTAACTACCTTAGTTTTGTTCTCTCTTAGAAGAACCCCACCCTTGTCAACTCACATCTCTCTCTCTCTCTTAATAAATCTTCTTGAGTCCTAGAAGGAGCAAGTGTAGAAGTAGACACAACTCACTGTTGAGGCCAAGTCCCCATAGAAAAATTCCCTTCCCTGGAGTCAAACCTGACAGTAGAATGGAACTAAACTAACTTCTACACTACTATCATTCTTATCTCTCTCTCCCCTCCAAGAATACTTAGTCATGTCCTAAACTCTGAACCCAGACCCTTGTCTGGAATGCTACCTAAGAAGAGATAGTGTCTAACCTATTATCCCCAGAAAATCTACAGTAACCCTGTAGAGCACCCCCTTACTGCTTCCCAAGCCTGAGATCAATGATTGCTCTTGCAAGAACCAGTTGACAAAATGGTTGAAGATTCAGCCCCAGAAGGGGTAGAATATACCCTAAATAGTCATAATCAGCAACAAGATCATCTGCATGATAACTCTCAAAACCCACACCTAGATACCTTTGGGTTGGACTTACAGGCTATATTGTTGGCACTAACTAGACGACCAGATTCACAACCAAGGAAAAGAAACAAAGGAGTCAAAGAACCAGACTTGTTCAGTGGGGGTAGCCCCAACAAACTTTGAGCATTTATATTCCAATATTAAATCTATTTTTGCACTTGTGAAGGGAAGTTCCTCAAAGACACTAAGAGAATCTTCTTTGCTATTTCCTATCTTTGGGGTGTGGCTGTTAAGACTCTAGACCTCACAGTTGAATACGTTCAACTTGAAGCCTATATCTAACACTTGATATCTTCACGCTCCTCGTTAGAGGGTCCGGTTAAGGTTTTCAGTGAAGTTATATCGGAGGAGAGATAACAGCAAGACTTTGAGTAGCACCCTTGAGATTGTCCTAAGACAAGTAAGAGTACCGATTCCTCAGAGTAGGATTTTACAAAGGGAATACAGAAAGAGAGAACTTGCCGTTCCCTTCTCTTTCTGGTCTG